>Ga0180432_10003143_pt1 | contig 23888 bp, 21 predicted proteins | sample SS_ome_10_FD_132414 | JGI IMG/M metagenome (GOLD analysis project Ga0180432, IMG submission 132414) | Hypersaline lake sediment archaeal communities from the Salton Sea, California, USA - SS_1_MS_2 metaG | ecosystem: Environmental > Aquatic > Non-marine Saline and Alkaline > Hypersaline >... | reverse complement strand
GTTGTATCCGAGCACGGGGATGCAGTTTCTGAAATGGAAATACGGCCTGGAAGAGAGGCCTCCCGAGGTAAAACCCAAGACCCTGGAAGACATCCGCAAAGAGGACGAGGCCATGGCCGAGGCCCTGGAAAAGGTCTGCAAGGCCATGTGACGACCTTGGCCAGGCAGGGTCAGAATTTAGAGCTGGGGCCAATCATCGTCCCAGGGATGGGCCTGTCCGTAAGCAAAGGCCGTCTGGAGGACTAAATCGTCGCGATGCCTGGGCCCGATGATTTGAAGCCCGGCCGGGAGTCCTGCCCTGGTGATTCCCGCCCTCACAGAGGCGGCGGGGTGCCCGGAGAGATTGAAGGGATAAGTAAATGCGACGGCCCCCAGGAGAGGAATGGGGTGGCCGTCGATTTCTTTGGGGGGTGGGCCTTCAGCCCTAAAGGCCTCGGTAGGCATGGTGGGCGTGAGAAGGATATCAAAGCGGTTAAAGAACTGCCACAGGATGCGGTTCAGGTCTGACCGGATCTTCTGGTGCTTAATAAGGGCTTCCAAGGAGAGTCGGCTGGCCTGATCCAGGGATTTCAGCAATGATCTGCCCGGTTGTGGTCTTGTGCGGGGCAGTTCATGTTGGATCTGTGCGTAAATATCACTGCTAAAGAGCTCCGACCAGGTTTCACTCACATCCGGTAGCCGGCCCTGCCACTCCTCCACCCTGTGGCCCATCTGCTCAAAGGAGCTTGCCGCCTTTTCAACCAATTCCGAGACCTCGGCCTGGACACGGGCATACCCCAAGGTGGGACTGAAGCCGATCTTTAGTGAAGTGGATATTTGCAACCCTATTCCTGTTAGCCTGTGAACCCGTTGTCCCCGTTTTCCTCCGTGGAGAACCGGTCCATGTCGGAATCATTGAGGGCATATTCCAGGTCATTGAGCCCCGAAAAAGATTCCTGGTCCTCTCCCTTGCGGAACAGGTAGGGTAAGGCCCCTCGGGAGTCGAGGCCTCTATACTGGGTAGACCTTTCCAGCTTTCTCTGACAATGCACGCACAGGGAGGCCTCAGGCATGATCAAGAGCCTTTCAGCGGGGATTTGTCTTCCGCACTCCTCGCACCGACCGAAAGACTTGTCTCTGAGGACCTTCTGGATCAGACGATCAATCTGCTTTAATTCCCTGGTCTTACGTTCTATGAGACTGTAATTGCTCGAGATGGATATTTCTCGCTGCGCTTGATCAGACTCATCACTTCCATGATTGTTGGACAAGGGGCTCTGATATTCCTTCTGGGTTTCCAATAATTTTTCCAGGGCCCTCTGAAATTCCCTTTTTCGGCCATTGAGTTTTTCCAAAAAACGGTTACGGAGATCATCCATGATAACACCTCCTTAAAAAAATGATGGATGACTGTGACCGGTGTTCTGCCTCTATGTCGGAAATGGATCAGGAGTCGAAAGGCTTGTTATACAAGGATATAACACATCGAAATGACACATCGTGAAGCTAGAAAACCGTTGATCTCTTAAAGAGTGGTGGAATAGTAGTCACTTTTTTCCCTTTGTCAACCAAAAAAAGGGGCCCTACCTCCTTTTTCCAAAAAAGGCGGAGATATGAAAGGCGGCGGCCGGGAAAAAGGGGGTGGGGGTTTTGAATCTTGATTCGTTACATGATTCTATTTATACTCAACAGCCAAACTTTTTGCGCGTTAATCAAAATGGATCGACCATATTGGCGGGCACATCAAAATAGGAAGATATTGTCCATCCAGGTCTTTTTCAAGGGTCGGGTTTAGGCGTATTTGGGGTGGGGGGCAAGGAATCCACGGATTTCCTAAAACGTTAAGAGAAATCCGTTTCCGGGTGGAACCGGTTATGGAGGCAAGGTGTTTATTACCTTTGAAGGCATAGAGGGATGCGGAAAATCCACCCAGGCCAAACGCCTGGCCCTCCGCCTTGATGATCTGGGTGTGCCCTTGGTGCTCACCCATGAGCCGGGGGGAACGTCCGTGGGGGAGGGCATCAGAAGAATCCTTCTGGATTCACGAAACCGCCACCTCAGCGCCCTGGCGGAACTCCTGCTCTACGGCGCCGACAGGGCCCAGCATGTTACCGAAGTCATCAAGCCGGCCCTTGAACAGGGAAAGTGGGTCTTGTGCGACCGGTTCTATGATGCCACCACGGTCTACCAAGGCTATGCCCGGGGTCTGGACATGGCCTTTGTCCTGTCCATGAATCAAAAGGCCTCCCAAGGGCTCCGGCCTCACAGGACCATCCTCATCGACTGCCCCGTGGAGGTGGGCCTTGGAAGGGCCCTGGCGCGGAACGAGCGGCTCCTCCAGGATGAGCAGGACCGGTTTGAGAGGGAGAAGAGGGAGTTTCATGAGGCCGTGAGAAAGGGGTATCTGGACATGGCGGAAAAGGAGAAAGGCAGATTTGTGGTGGTAAACGGAACGACGGGAGAAGATGAACTGGAAGGGATCATTTTCGATCAATTAAAGCCTATGATACCCTGATATTTTGATCGAAAATGATTGTGAATTGTTTTACGCTTCCTTCAGGGCGGATCCGCCCTTGAGTCAAAGGGGCTCATTAAGAGAACGGGTTTTATGCGGGGATTAAGGGATATCCATGTTTTTCTCTCGAATAGCGGGACAGGAGAGGGCCAAGAAATTCTTGATGGAGGTTATGTCGAGGGAAAAGATTCCCCACGCCTATCTGTTCACCGGGATACCAGGGGTGGGCAAGACGACTACGGCCATGGCTCTCTCCCTCAGCCTGAACTGCCTCCACCCGGATAAAGGGGACGGCTGCGGGCACTGCCCGCCGTGCCGGCAAATGGTGGGAGGGAATTTCCCGGATTTCTTGTCCTTGAAGCCGGACGGGCAAAATCTAAAAATCGATCAGATAAGGGCCCTGAAGCGACGGCTCGGGTTTTCGCCCCTCTCGGGGAAGTACAGGGTCTGCGTGATCCACCAGGCCGAGAGGATGACTGAGGAAGCGGCCAACTCCTTTTTAAAGACCCTGGAAGAGCCCCCTCCAGGGAATATTCTGGTCTTAAATGTTACCGAACCCCTGGATCTGCTCCCCACGATCGTGTCCCGGTGCCAGCGCGTACCCTTCAGACCTCTGCCTGTTCCTGTCATGATGGCCTGGCTTGTCGAAAAAAAGGGATTGAAACAGGAAGAGAGCGCTGTTTTGGCCAAGCTCTCAGAGGGCAGCCTGGGGCGTGCCCTCAAGATGTGGGATCAGGATTTCTTGAATAAGAGGCAGGCATGGCTTCTTCGCCTAATAGATTTGCCCGACCTTCCCAGGGATAAGGTCCTGGACATGGCCCTCGACTGTGTGCAGAAGGAGAAAAAAGGCAGTGTGTACATGGAAGAAGGGGGCGAACCTCCTATCGTAGATATCATGAGCGTGTGGGAGAGTTGGTACAGGGACCTGTTGGTAGCCCGGATAGGCGGCCCCACAGACCTTCTGGTCAATATGGATTTTTCTCATCGGTTGCAAAATATGGCTGAAAGATTTAGTATTAAAGGGTTGATTGAGAGTTTATTGACCCTGGATCAATCCCGGAGGTCGTTGCGTAGGAATAGAAACGCCGCATTGGTCATGGAGCATACGGTGTTGAGCCTCAGGCGACTGGCCGAACGGCGAAATTGATTTTAACAGTGCCATTATGAATAAGATCGTTGGGATTCAATTTAAGACCCATGGCAAGGTCTATGACTTTGATTCCGGGCACTTTGTCCTGAAGAAGGGGGACAAGGTGATGGTTATTACAGATGAGGGGCCGGCCATCGGCATGGTCTACACAGAGCCACAAAGCAGGACCTTGAATGCGCCTAAGCGCCCCCTTAAAAAGATCTTCCGCCTGGCCACACCGGAGGAGATCGAAAGGTATGAAAGGAGCTGTGACCAGGACGAAAGGGTGTACCAGTTCTGCTATCAGAAGATCAAGGAGAAGTCCCTGCCCATGTGCTTGGTCTCTGTGGAGAGGCGTTTTGACGGGAGCAAGATACTGGTCTACTTTACGGCGGATGGACGGGTGGACTTTCGTGATCTGGTCAAGGACCTGGTTCGGCAATTCCGGTCCAGGATAGAGATGAGGCAGATTGGGGTCCGCCATCAGGCCAAAATGGTGGGAGGCCTGGGCACGTGCGGTCGGACCCTCTGTTGCACCGCCTTCTTGAACAGCTTTGCACCGGTAACCATCAAGATGGCCAAAGAGCAGAACATTTCCCTGAATCCCTCCAAGATTTCCGGGATGTGTGGCAGGCTCATGTGCTGCCTCACCTATGAATGTGAATTTTACGAAAAGATGAAGAAGAACCTCCCCAAGGTGGGTAAGAGAGTCACTACCGCTTACGGAGCGGGCAAAGTAATCCGCCAAAATGCTCTTAAAGAAACCCTGACCGTCCAGTTGGAATCAGGGGAGGAAATTGAGGTAAAGGCGCAGGATCTTACCCGGGAGCGGACTACAAAGAAAAAAGCGAGATAAGGAGCGAGCGAGAAAGACTGTGCCAGAACAATTCTATGTAACTACACCCATCTATTATGTGAATGCCGAACCCCATCTCGGTCATGCCTATTCAACCATTGTGGCAGATGTGTTGAACCGTTTCTATATCCTCTGCAATGCGAAGACTTTTTTCCTCACAGGCACGGATGAGCACGGGGATAAGATTGTCACCGCTGCGGAGGAGGCCGGTCAGAGTCCGAAGCAATATGTGGACCGGGTGAGTGCATTGTTCAGGGAGCTGTGGCCCAAATTAAATATCTCCAATGATTATTTTATCAGAACCACGGATGCACACCACCAGGAAACGGTCCAGTTTATCTTAGACAAGGTGAAAGAAGGAGGAGACATCTATTTCAGTGAATATGAAGGTCTCTATTGTTTTGGGTGTGAACGCTTTTACACGGAACGGGAACTGGTGGATGGTAAATGCCCCGACCATCTGACTGAACCGGAATTGATTCGGGAATCCAACTATTTTTTCAGGATGAGTCGCTATCAAGAGTGGCTTATTCAATATATTCATGACCATCCGGATTTTATAAGGCCTGAGAGGTACAAGAATGAGGTCCTTTCCTTTTTGAGGGAACCCCTGGAGGACCTTTGTATCTCACGGCCCAGGAGCAGACTCAACTGGGGAATCCCGCTCCCCTTTGATGAGGACTATGTGACTTATGTGTGGTTCGACGCCCTCATCAATTATGTGTCCGCCTTAGGTTATCCTGAGGGCGAGCTTTTCAAGACATTGTGGCCCTCGGCCCAGCACATCATTGCCAAAGATATCCTTAAACCCCACGGTATTTACTGGCCCTGCATGCTCAAGTCGGCGGGGATTGAACCCTATGGGCATCTCAACGTGCACGGCTATTGGAACATGAACGAGGGCAAGATGTCCAAGAGCCTGGGAAATGTGGTTAAACCCCTTGAACTGGTGGACATTTACGGCCTGGATCCCTTTCGGTATTTCCTGCTCCGGGAGATGGTCTTCGGTCTTGATTCGGAGTTCAGCGAAGAGGCGTTTGTGTCCAGGATCAACGCGGACCTGGCCAATGATCTGGGCAACCTGGTCAGCAGAAGCCTGACCATGGTGGACAAATATTTCGAGGGCCAATGCCCGGAGCCGGGTCCTCCTGAGAACCCTGATGAGGAACTAAAAGAGAAGGCCCTGGAACTCATTGATCATTATGAAGGCCTGATGAGGGAACTGGCCTTCCACAAGGCCCTTATCGCGGTCTGGGATGTGATAGGCAGGGTAAATAAATATATCGATACCATGGCGCCTTGGGTCTTGGCCAAGTCCGATAGGAAAAGGCTCACCACGGTTATTTTCCACATCATAGAATGCCTCAAGATTATTTCGGCCCTCATTTGGCCGTTTATGCCGGGCTCCGCCGAAAAGATGCAGGACCAGCTGGGCCTGGAGAAGAAGGGCCGGGACTTGAAATTGGACGCCTTCAGGTTGTGGGGCAGAGAAAAGAGTGTGAGACCCATAACCAAAAGCGCCGCCCTTTTCCCCCGCGTTGAAATTGAGGAGAAGGTGCCGGTCCCTCCCCAGGAGGACGAGAAAAAGGAGAAGACGGTGGGAACCCAAAAGGACCGGATTTCGCTCGGGAGATTTCAAGATCTGGACCTCCGGATCGGTACCATTAAAGAGGCCGAGGCCATCGCCGGATCCAAGAAGCTCTTTAAGCTGCAAGTGGACACCGGGGAGGAAAGGACCATTGTATCGGGACTGATAGGGTATTATTCGGCAGGGGAACTGATTGGAAAGCAGGTGGCGGTCCTCTGTAACCTGGAACCGACCAAGCTCATGGGCGTGGAATCAGAGGGCATGGTGCTCGCCGCTGAAGACGGCTCCGGCGTGCACCTCCTGGTCCCGGATCGGGATACAGAGAGGGGCAGCCCGGTGAAATGATGAAAATCGCCACCTTTAACACCAACTCCATTCGGGCCAGGCTCCCTATTATTTTAGACTGGTTAGAACGAGAAGGGCCGGATCTCCTCTTCCTTCAGGAAACCAAGGTCCAGGACAAGGATTTCCCCGCATCACAGTTTGAATCAATGCAGTATCACAGCCTGTTCAAGGGCCAGAAGTCCTACAACGGTGTGGCCATTGTCAGTAAGGCCCCTTTGGAGGATGCCAGGACCCACCTTTACGAGGAGGAAGGGGAAGAGGCGCGTTTTATCAGTGCGAGGGCCGATACCCTTCCCTTGGTCAATATCTATGTGCCACAGGGTTTTGCTCCAGGTACGGAAAAATTTGAATACAAGCTCCGCTGGATCAAGGACCTTTTCACCTATATAAAGGCCCAATATGACCCGGAGGGGGCCCTTTTATTGGCGGGGGATTTTAATGTGGCCCGGGAGCCGATCGACGTATACGACCCTGAAGGCTTGAAGGGTGAGGTGGGGTTCCACCCGGAAGAACAGGCCCTTTTCCGGGAATTCTTGGAATGGGGATTGGTGGATCTTTTCAGAAAACACCGGCCCGAAGAGGGGCACTATACCTTCTGGGATTACCGGGTTCCCAACGCCCTGAAACGGAAAATGGGATGGCGCATTGATTATATCCTGGCCACGAGACCCCTGGCGGACAAATGCGCCAAGGTGTGGATCGACACCGAGGCCCGGGCCTTTCAAAAGCCCTCCGATCATACCTTTCTGGTGGCGGAATTCACGGACCTTTAGGCCTTTGAGGGGTTCATCAGGATAGCCCCGGTTTGGCAAAGTCCCTTGTATCGGCCTGGATCAAATGGCGTTTGACGGGCACAAGGAGAAGAGGGGGCAACCCTCATGATCAGGCCGCCTGGCCTTACACACTTCCCTGCCGTGATAGATGAGGAGGTCTGAAAAACGGCGCCACTTCTCTTTGGGAAGGAGTACTTCCACGTCCTTCTCGATTTTGTCCGGGTCCTGGTTCTCGGTCAGCCCCAACCGCAATGCCAATCTCTTCACATGGGTGTCAACCACCACACCAGGGATGTCAAAGGCCGCACCCAGCACGCAGTTGGCGGTTTTTCTGCCCACTCCGGGCAGCTTGAGCATTTCCTCCATGGTTGAGGGGACCTCCCCCCCATAGAGTTGGATCAGCCCCTGACAACACCCCTTTATGGATTTGGTCTTGTTTTTGAAGAACCCCGTCGGTCGGATATCTTGTTCCAGTTCGCTGATGGGTGCCTTCAGGTAGTCCTCGGGCGTGCGGTATTTCCTAAAAAGCTTCTCCGTGACCACATTGACCTGCTTATCGGTACACTGGGCCGAAAGGATGGTTGCAATGAGCAACGCGAAAGGGGAGCGGTATTTAAGCGCTGTTTTCTCATGGGTGTAGAGGGAATCCAAGATATTGAAGATTCGCCTTGCCTTTTGGTTTCTTTTTTTAAGCCCTTCCATGGGACTCCTTTTTTACCTTGCCGCCGGAAGATGTTATGCTTATCCTTGATTATAGGGCGAGCCCTTGAGGCCGAGATGGGGTGAGTATAGGCAAGAGAGGGATGATCGTCAAGAAGAGCCTGGATAACCCTGGGAGCGTCCGGGCCCAGTCACCAGAAAAGGGGAAAGGAAAAGAGATATGGCTATTCATGACCTGGCGGGCAAAAACGCCCCGAGTTCCATGTTAATCAACATTCCCAGGCTGGTCTCCTCATATTATACTGACAAAGCCCGGAGCGCGGTGAGTTTCGGCACCTCCGGGCACAGAGGGTCGTCTTTTGAGGGCTCCTTTAACGAAGGCCACATCGCAGCTACGGCCAGTGCCATCTGCGAGTACCGGGCGTCAAAGGACATAAAGGGCCCTTTTTTCCTGGGATTTGACACTCACGCCCTTTCGGAGCCTGCCTTCAGAACCAGCCTGGAGGTCTTTGCCGCCCACGGGGTGGAGGTGGTCATTCACGAAAGGGATGAATACACGCCCACCCCTGTTATTTCCTATTTGATCTTAGAACACAACCGGGGCGGAGAGGGGGGGACTGCCGACGGTGTGGTGATCACACCCTCCCACAACCCTCCGCAGGACGGGGGGTTCAAGTACAACCCCCCCCATGGAGGCCCCGCGGATACAGATGTGACCGGGTGGATCCAAGACCGGGCAAACACCCTGATGGAAAACCTGTCTGAGGTCAAAAGAATACCCTACCAAAAGGCCCGCCGGGCGGCCACGACCCACGAAAGGGACTTCATTACCCCTTTTATCACTTCCCTTGGCGACGTTATCGATATGGAGGTGATCCGGAAGGCGGGAATCAAGATGGGGGCGGATCCCATGGGGGGCTCAGGCATCCATTTTTGGGGGCCCCTTGCGGAGAGGTATGGATTGGATATGGAGCTTGTTAACAGCAGCATCGATCCTCGCTTTGCCTTTATGACCCTTGACGGCGATGGAGAGATAAGGATGGACTGTTCCTCTCCCTATGCCATGGCAAATCTGATTTCATTGGCGGAAAAATATGATATTGCCTGGGGGAACGATCCGGACTTTGACCGGCACGGGATTGTCTGCACCTCTGGACTCATGAATCCCAATCACTATTTGTCGGTGGCCATTTGGTATCTCCTCAATAACAGGCCTGAGTGGAGACAGGAACTGGCCATAGGCAAGACGTTGGTGAGCAGCAGTATGATTGACAGGGTGGTCAGGGGGCTGGGGAGAAATCTCTATGAGGTCCCGGTTGGGTTTAAATGGTTTGTTCAGGGGTTGTTAAAGGGGGAAGTGGCCTTTGGCGGTGAAGAGAGCGCTGGGGCCTCCTTTTTGCGAAAGGACGGGACCGTTTGGACCACGGACAAGGACGGTTTTGCCTTGGCCCTACTGGCGGCTGAAATTCTGGCAAAGACCGGGAGAAGCCCGGCGGATATCTATAGGGAGATCCTGGCCCCTCAGTATGGAGATCCTTTTTACAGGCGGGCCGACGGCCCCCTCAGGGAAGAACACCGGGCCCTGCTCAAGGGCGTTAGTCCGGATTCTATCAAAGGGGAGACTTTGGCAGGGCAGAGGATTGCCCATGTGGTGACGACCGCCCCGGGTAATGGCGTTCCCATAGGCGGGGTTAAAGCCATCCTGGAGGACGGTTCCTGGTTTGCGGTCAGACCGTCAGGCACGGAACCCAAGATCAAGGTGTATGTGGAGAGTTTTGCAGGGGAGACGCAGTGGCAAAAAATCTATGAGGGGGCGCTTTCTCTCATATTCGGCAAAGGGGGCCTTCGGGCGTAAACCGTAGTATATGATGATCGAGGAGATCGGCGGCTGTTACAGGTTGACACTTTATCCTGTTGAGCTATGATGTGGCCAAAGCCCTCGTGTTGGTTGCCCGAACTTCCTTCTGGGATATGAACCCCGTTGTTGCATAAAAGGCGCTTAAGGATTCGGCATTTCGCCTTCTATGACTTCAAATGCCGGTTTTAACGCTTGAAATCTGGAATTCACCAATGGTGATATCCAGACCCTGGATGTAAAATGACATAACTTGCTGTTTTTACTTCAGTTATATGTCTAGGAGCTCGCTGCGATTGCAACAACGGGGTGAAGACAGGAAAAAAGAGAGTCACCTTGCGTGATGGAGGGATAGGAAGGGATGAAGGGGAGAGGAGATCATGTCTTTTGGTCTCTCATGGGATCCTGTCTGGTTCTCGCCTTCCTATTCGTGTCCCAGGGATCCCTGGCCTATAACAGCTGGTCTCATGACAAGGAAAAAGGGCCGACCCGAAGCGCTCTCCCTCCGGCCGAGGAAAAAGGGAAGGAGGAAAGGCCTATGAAGAATTCGCAAAGCCTAAGCCAAAGTGAAGGCAACTTCCTTTTGGGCGTGGCAAGGAGTACCATCGAGGCCGAGCTTTTTTCCACCCAGGCGCCAGCGTATCCTGATGAGGATTTGCCGGCCGTGTTTCGAGAAAAGCGGGGAACCTTTGTCACCCTTACTATAGGGGGTAATTTGCGGGGATGCATCGGACACATTGTACCCCAGGAATCGCTTCTTGAGGGGATCAAGGTCAACGCCATCAACGCGGCCTTCCGGGATCCCAGATTCCCCCCTCTCAGCAAGGAAGAGTGGAAGAGGGTTCACATCGAAATCAGCATTTTGACCGGACCCATGCCTCTGGCCTATTCCAGTGCCGATGATCTTTTAAAGAAGATCCAACCGGGCGTCCATGGCGTCATCATTAAGAAGGGCTATCACCAGGCGACCTTCCTCCCTCAAGTCTGGGAGCAACTGCCGGGGAAAGAGGACTTCTTGACCCATCTATGCCTCAAAGCCGGTCTTGGCGGAGAGGCGTGGAAAAAGGCTGACCTCGAGGTCCAAACCTATCAAGTCCAGGCCTTTGAAGAGTAAACCCCGTTGTTGCAAACACATTGACATGTCTAAGACATAAACGCCAATAGAACAGCGCTTAGATCTATCACAGCCAGATCCTGGATTTCACAATTTGTGGATTCCAGCTTTAGAAGCCCAAGAGCGGAATCTTAAGCCGTAGGAAACAAAATGGCGGATTCTTGGGTGCCTTTTATGCAACTTCGGGGTAAAGAGAAGGGAAGAGGTCGGGCACCTGCTATGAGGCCAAAACGCCTGATTATCTGGTCCATCATCGGCACGGGCATTTCCTCCGTCATCACCCAACTGCTTACTATCCGGGAATTCCTGTCCCAGTTTCACGGCAACGAGATCACCATATCCCTGGTCCTTTTCTGCTGGTTTCTTATCACAGGACTGGGGAGCCTGGGAGCAAAGGCCTTGAGAAGGCCCTCCCTGCCCGTTTTTGCCCTCCTTACCCTGATTATTGCCTTCTGGCCTCTCATACAGATGGTTCTGATCAGAGGGTTTCGGGATGAACTCTTTATTCACGGAGCCTCCCCCGGGTTTTATGCCATTTTTTTTTACGTTATCATCACCATAACCCCCTATTGTCTCCTTACCGGGTTTATTTTGCCTTATGCCCTGTTTGTTCTTAATGACTATGACCCAACGTTTACCACCGGCGCATTATACCTCACCGACAATATCGGAGATATCACAGGGGGACTGCTTTTTAGTTTTGTCTTTGTTTATTTTCTTAAACCCTTTCCCACCATTGCCGTTACATCCGCCCTCCTCGTAGGGGTGGGGCTCCTTTTGCTGATGACATCCCGGAGGTATGCCTTTCTGTTTGCGGCCCTACCCGCGGCGACCCTTTTTTTTTATTATGCCACCGACGCCGGTTTTGAAAAAAGCACCCTCAAAAGTCAGTATGGGAATATCCTGCGTTATGTTGAATCCCCTTACGGGAGGATTGTGGTTTCAGAGCAAGAGGAGCAGAAAACCTTCTGGGAGTCCGGAGCGCCGCTCTATTCAGACGCTGATACCATCCACGCGGAAGAAAAGGTCCACTACCCCTTGTCTCAAATCGAGAGGGTCAGCCGGGTACTCCTCGTCTCCGGGGGATTGGGAGAAAGCCTGGAGGAGGTCGCCAAATATGATCCCGCCCATGTGGACTACGTGGAGCTTGATCCATTTTTGACAAAGACCGCCTTGGAACTTGACGTGATCAAGGATGCCCCTTTTATTGATATCGTGAACACGGACGGGCGAATGTATATTAAGAGGGCCGAACATAAGTATGATGCCATTATCATAGACCTGCCCGATCCGGACACCTTTCAGCTGAACCGGTTCTTCACCACTGAATTTTTTGCCCTCGCAAAGGGATGCCTCAAGAAGGGTGGCATACTCTCAACAAACATGGAGTACTCCCCTAACTACCTGAGCCGCATGAAGCGGGAAAAGCTTTCCACCCTGTATAACACGGTGCGGCAGCACTTCAGTCACGTTTTGGTGCTTCCGGGTGAGGATGCCTATTTTCTTTGTCGGGACCAGCCGCTTTGGTGGGATATCCCCGCCAGGCTGGAGAGGAAATCAATCGAAACCGCATATATCAGCGGCTTCTTTTACGGGAATGTGACTGAGGAAAGGATCCAGCATCTTGCAGAGGCCCTGGAGAAGAAAGGCCATGTAAACAGGGACCTGAAGCCTAGGCTCATGAATATCGTCTTCCATGAATGGTTTATGAAATACGGCAGTTCCCCCACCTATTTCATCGTCATCTTCGTGATGCTCACAGCGACCTATATCGTCTTTTTGAGAAGAGAGGAATACCTGCTCTTTTCCACGGGCCTTTCCACCATGGGCGTGGAAATGCTTATCATCTTCTCCTTCCAGATCATCTATGGTTACATTTACTTACAAATAGGTGCCATTGTCACCTCCTTCCTCCTGGGGTTGTTGCCGGGCGCCATCCTGGGCCACCGGATGAAGACCAAGGACCTGGGAAAGCTCCTTATGTCCGAGGCCATCCTCCTGTTTTTGCTCCTCCTGTTCTTTGTGTGGATCGTTTATCTCAAGGGCGAGCCCCATCCTCTGGCGTTTCTTTGTTATGGATTTTTTTTCTCCCTTTTGTGCGGATTTCAGTTCCCCGTTGCGGCGGGGACCATCGGTGAGCAAAGCAGCCCTGCGGCGGGGTGCCTGGCTGCGGACCTCTGTGGTGCGGCTGTGGGGACCCTGGCTGTGGGGACCCTGTTGATCCCTTTGCTGGGTATCCGGTCGGCCGTAATTTTTTTGCTTCTCGTGAAAATTTCCAGTAGTATATTAGTGTTAACCAAGCGAGGCATAAGGGTTGTGTCATTTTAGTTCTGGGAGGCTCGGAACAAAAGAAAGGAGGTCATGATCCTCAGAAGAGCTGAAAACATGAGCAGGGGGATGACCCGAAAGGAATTCCTAAGGACCCTGGGATGGGGGGTACCCGCAGTGGTCTGCGGGCAATGGGGTTATGGATCCCTGGCACGGGCGTCACCAAGCACCAAGAGTGTCAGGGGGCAGATCTTTGAAAACGATGCCCCTGAAAGCCCGTGGAAATGGTCTATTGAAGGATTTTTCTACACCAGTGACGGGAACACCGTACAATGTCAGGTCTGCCCGAATCGCTGTGTTCTTGAGCCGGGAGACCGGAGCGTATGCCGTTCAAAGGTCAATATCGGAGGAAAGCTTTATTCCCTGACCTATGGAAATCCATGTGCCATTCATGTGGATCCCATTGAAAAGAAGCCCCTTAGCCACTTTTATCCGGGCACTCAGGTCTTTTCCCTGGCCACCACGGGTTGCAATTTCAGGTGCCTCAACTGTCAGAACTGGGAGATCTCACAGAGCAAGCCCGAGGATGTGCGCCACTACGAATACTCCCCCCAAGACGTGGTCAAGGAGGCCATAAAAAGGGGAATACCCTCCATCGCCTATACCTACTCGGAGCCCATCACCTATTACGAGTACATGGTTGACACATCCAAGCTGGCCAGGGAGGAGGGAGTCAGGAACGTGCTGGTCTCCAACGGCTATATCAATGCCGATCCCCTGAGAAGGCTCTGCCAGTATCTGGACGGCGCCAATGTGAATCTCAAGTCCTTTGATGATCAAACCTACCGCTGCCTGAACGGGGGAACCCTTCAGCCCGTTTTGGAGACCTTCAAGACCTTGCACCGACAGGGTGTTTGGTTTGAAATGACCACCCTGGTGGTCCCCACCTATGTGGATAAGCCGGAAATGATCAAAAGGATGTGCGGGTGGATCCTGGAGGCATTGGGGCCTGACTACCCTCTGCATTTCTTGAGGTTTTTCCCCCGCTACAAGCTGAACCGGCTCCCCGCCACTCCGGTGGCGACCCTGGAGGAGTTCAGGGAACTGGCCCTCAAAGAAGGAATTCGGTACGTCTATTTGGGAAATGTCCCGGGCCACAAGGGGACCCATACTTACTGTCACAACTGCCACAAGATCCTGATCGAGCGGCGGGGGTATTTTATCGCCCAGTACAACCTGGAGAAAGGCCGGTGCAAGTTCTGCAAGACCCCTGTACCCGGACGATGGACATAGAGGAGGCGTATTTGCCTGGCACCCTAAAAGAAGGATTTGAAACAGACGCCTGCTTTTGACCGGATAACCGGAATCCCGTCCCGGGTCAAGGGGCCGGAAAGTTCCCCACCCCTAGGTGATGGTAAAAAAGGCCTCGTCAAATTCAGGCTTTCCTTCGTAGCGCTTCATAAAAAAGCCCGCCAATTTGTCCGCGTTTTCAAACAGGTTTGGATCCACATTGATGCCGGCCTTGTGAAGGGCCTTGACCACCGCCTTGGGCTGAGGGGGGCAACCCTTGACCGGGATCATTTCCTGGATATGGGGGTTGTCCTTGTTGGCCTCGTAAATGCATTTCCCCAGAAGGATGGTCTTCTTCCTACCTGGAGTGGGCTTCATCATCTTCCCGGTCAGGATTTCCACGTCATCCCAAGGCTTGCCTTTCCAGGCATAGCGGATGGCGGAGAGGAGCAGGCCGTTGAGGCCGGAGCAGTAGGTGCACATGGAAAGGTCATATTTTCGATAAAAGAGGCCTTTAATGCCCTGCTTTGCCAAGGGTACGGGCATGACCCCGTCTTCGGTTTCTGAATAGGCGAAATCGTACTCGTGACGAGAGGCCACATCTCCTATCTTTTCCCCCACCACCTCCGTGTCGGAGAGGTCCAGCGGTCTTGACCGGTTTTGGGCCGCATGAACAAGGTAAGGCACTTCCCTGGCGTCATATCCCAGGACCTTGGCCCCCACCATGTCTGCGGAAAGGACGTCTGATGAGGCCACCAAGAGCCTGCTATAGCGCATGCGCCCGTCAAAACTGGGGCCCCGCTCATTGGTGTATATCCCGTCCAGAAGGACGAAAATAGGGGGCAGCTTCTCGGGAAGCTTGGCGATCATGTAATGGAGGTTTTTTACCGGATCCGAACTGTGGCACTTTTTCCGGGATTCGATGTCAATAATCCCCTTGAGGTTCTTCATGCCAAGACTCACAAGGGTTTGGTTATGGGTCTTGAGGACCGGGAGATCCACCACCAGGTCGCTGTGGAGGATGTCCGTGTTGAAGTTGAGTTCCGCACCGTCTCCCAGATCCACCTTTTCAAAGGGCCGTTTAAAGGCATTGATCACCTTTACCCCGTAACGTTGCTTTAGGACATTATAACCCAGGGCTTCGAAGGCATGAGCGGGGGTTTGTGTGTCCTTGGGTTTCATGGTGACGATGCCTTCACCGATTGTGATATCCTCAACACCCCTATCCTTGAGGATTTTCACCATATCCTCCACCACCCGGGATGTGGTAATCACCCCCCATTTGGGAAAGGTAACCTCACGGGTCCAGTAGACTATATTGGGCTTGACAAAGACCCTGGCATGGGAGGGCAGATTATTAAGGCCCCGGGACAGTTCCACCGCCTTCCTGACGGATTCCATGGGTTTTTCGTATTTTACAATGGCCACAAGAGAATGACCCATAGCTTACCTCCCGCAAAATGGGGTTCGACCCCTTTAAGGAACCGGGTCCGGACAAAAAGGGGGCTGATTTATTCTTCCTGATTCAAGGTTGTTACCTCTTGGGGGGCCAGACAGAAGGCCTCCACCAGGGCCAGCACAAAGTCCGCATACTGATCCACAGAAACCTGCCTTTTTGCGTATTTCCGGCGCTTGAGATACCAGTCTTGGACCATGGCCTTAATCAGGCTAGCCATCAGCCGGTAGTCTCGGGGCACAAATACCCCTCGCTCCTGTCCCTCGTTAAGGATGTCCAGAAAGACTTGTTCCGTATATAATTCGCTGTCCACCGCCATTTTCGCCTGTTTTTTGGTCAGGTTTTTGGCCTCCATATATGAAAAATAGAACCAGGGCTGCATGGCCTCGCTCAAATAGAGATGGGTCTTGACGGCCCCATTGAGCTTTGCCCTGGGCTCTGTTTCCGCCTCCGTGGCCTGTTTCAAAAACCTGTCCACAATGAGGCGTCCCTGGCGCTGGAGCATCTCCAATAGGTCCTCTTTGCTCGAGAAACAGGTGTAAAGGGCGCCCATGCTGAGGCCGGTTTCCCTGCTGAGATCTCTCATGGTCATGGACGGGAAGCCCTTTTTGTTGCTTATCCGGAGGGTGGCGTCAAAGATGCGGCTCAGGTTCTTCACGGCCGTCATCTCTTTCTTGACCCGTATGGACTGCCGGTATTGGGCAAAGGCCTCACTGTAGATGCGTTGTTTGGAGAGGTTTACCGTCTTCTGAAATTCGGTAAAACTCATGACTATTTCACCACTTTCCCCTTGTATTCACGCAGGATTCTCCTGGCGACGCTGATTTTGTGGACCTCGTCCACCCCGTCATAGATGCGGGCCGCACGTTCACCGCGGTAATACATGGCGATGGGGGTATCATCGGTCATTCCAAGGCCGCCGTGGACCTGCAGGGCCCGGTCCACCACACGCTGCATGACGTTGGCCACATAGAACTTGATTAAAGAGATGTCTTTCATGGCCTCCTTAACACCCACGTTTTCGATGGTCCAGGCCGTATTGAGAACCATGAGTCTGGCCGCCAGAATCTCCGCCGCACTGTCGGCGATGTAGGTCCTGATAATATCTGAATCAGCCAGGACCTCGGTGGGGGTTCGTCTCCTTTGGAGGGCGTGGGCGCACATGAGGTCAAAACATCGATTGCAAATTCCGATCCACCGCATGCAATGATGGATGCGTCCCGGTCCAAGGCGTTCCTGGGCCATGACAAATCCCATGCCTTCTCCTCCAAGGAGGTTTTCCGTCGGTACCCGGCAATTCTCGAACCTGACTTCGGCGTGGCTCATCCATCCATCCCCCACATGGCCCATGACGGAGATGTTGCGGACCAGGTTGAAACCCGGGTTGTCCGTGGGGACGATGATCATGCTGGCCCGCAAATGCCGGGACTCGGCTTCAGGATTGGTCTCCGCCATGACGATGCTGAAGCCGGCGCCGTCCGCGGCGGTGGTGTACCATTTGTGTCCGTTGATCACGTAGTCGCCTTGATCTTTGACCGCCGTGGTCAAGAGCCAGGTGGGATTGGAACCGGCTACCTCAACTTCGGTCATGGCAAAACAGGACCTGATTTTGCCTTCCACATTGGGCCGACAGTATGTCTCCCTTTGCTCTTCCGTGCCATACTTGTGGAGAATCTCGATATTGCCTGCATCCGGGGCCTGACACCCGAACACATAGAGCCCCAATGGGGTGCCTCCCAAGGCCTCGGCCACCAGGGCGTACTCCATCAGCCCCAGACCCATACCGCCGTATTCCTTGGGGTGCAAAGGGGCCCAGAGTTCCATCTTTCGGACCAAGTTACGTTTCTCTTCGATTTCGGGTAACAGGGACTTGAAGCCCTTGCCGGCCAGTTCAGGCTCCATAGGAAGCAGTTCCTTTTCCACAAATTCGTGCATCATGTCCAGAATGGTCTGGAGCTTTTCGGATACGGTAAAATCCATATTATCCTCCCTTTTATATCCTCATCCAATGTTAAAGCCGTCCCCTTCCCAGGTGCCCGGCTCAAATCCAGCCCGGGCACGGGTGGATATCCCCCCCAATGGATTATGCTCGGGCAGGGGGAGGGGAGTCAATGAAAAAAGAACGAGCGCTCGCTTTATGATTGATTCCCTCAACCGCCCTTGTCTATACTGGAATCATGACGCCTATGAGACTCCTTGTGTGCATCAAACAGGTCCTTGAATCGGAGACGGCTGTGTTTTTGGACCAGGCCAAAACCTGGATTGAGACGGAGGCGCAGGCCCGATACGGGATGAATGATGCGGATCAATTCGCCCTCGAAGAGGCGCTCATGATCAAAGAGGCCCGGGCTGATACGAAGGTTGATGTATTGACGGTGGGCCCGGGGCGGGCGGGTCAGGTTCTTGAGCGGGCCCTGGGCATGGGGGCTGACAGGGCTGTCCATGTCTTGGCAGAAGCCGAGGGTTATCTTGCCCCTTTAATTATCGCCTCCTGGATAGCCCATTATATAAGGGAGAGGGATTATGGCCTTATCCTCACAGGGATTATGGCCCAAGATGACATGCAAGGCCAGGTGGGCCCCATGGTGGCTGAATTGCTGGGCGTGCCCTGTGCCACCTCGGTGATTTTCGAGGAGGTGGATTCTGAAAAGAAATCCGTCTATGTGGAAAGAGAAATTGAGGGAGGGCTGAGGGAGATGTTTGTCCTGGATCTGCCGGCGGTGATGACCATCCAAACGGGGATCAACAGGCCTCGGTATCCTTCACTTTCCAATCTCCTGAGGGCCAAGAGGCAAAAGGCCCTGGTGATCGACGCTGAAACCCTTCCCCCGGTGGAGGGCAGAGAAAAGGTGGTGGGCATTGACTATCCCCGGAAGTCCGGCACCGGGGATGTGCTCCATGGAACACCGCAGGAAAAAGCGCTGAGGCTTATTGAAATCCTGAAGGACAAGGCCTTTCTTTAGGGCAGTTGAGCTATGGGTGGAAGCATTGTCATCATTGCGGAACAGCACGGGGGCCAGATGGCCCCTGTCAGCTATGAGCTGATGGGCTTGGCCGAGGAGATCCAGGCCTTGTATCCCATGGAGGTGAGGACTGTTATTCTGGGCCAAGGCCCGGAGACCCTGGCCCGGGAATGGGCGGATTCCATGGGAGGCGGCGTTGTGGCTGTGGATAATCCCCACCTTAAAACCTACAACAGCGAACTCTATAAGGATATTCTGGGCCGGATCCTGCCGGAACTGAAGCCCGTGTTTATTGTGATGCCCTGCACGACCCAGGGCATGGATCTGGCCCCAGGCCTGAGTGTAAGACTCAGGGCCGCATGCCTGACCGCCGTGGACGGGGTCCGCCTGGAACAGGGGGAAATCTGTTTCACCCGAAAAATGTATAACGGTAAAATCGAAGCGGTGGTCAGGCCCACAGTGAAAACCACCCTCCTCTCCGTGCAGCCCGGCAGCTTTAAGACCCAAAAGCCTGCCAGGAGGGACTCGGGCCTTTGGGAGCGACGAAGCATCGGGGGGCAACCGGAGAAGACGAGGGCACTGGGGAGAAAACAGATCAGAGAAGAGGATGCGGGCCTGGCCCGGGCGGATGTGGTTGTGGCCGCGGGGCGCGGCATCGGCAAGGAAGGGAATCTCTCCCTCATCCGTCGTCTGGCGGCCCTCTTCCCCAAATCGGCCGTAGCAGGCTCCCGTCCCTTATGTGACTCGGGCTGGCTTGAATACAAGCAACAGGTTGGTCTCACCGGAGCCACTGTCTCCCCCAAACTCTACATCGCCTGCGGCATCTCGGGCGCCATACAGCACACCGTGGGGATGCAGGGGGCAGGCTTTGTGGTGGCCCTTTCCACGGATCCAAATGCCGCCATTTTCAACCTGGCCGACGTGTGTATTATAGAGGACCTCACCACCTTCATCCCAGTCCTTTTGGAGACCTACGCAAAGGAGACAGGCCGGTCGGCCGGCTGAGGCGTTTTGTTTCTTGACATCCCTCTCAGAGGTCAATATTTTGCATGAGCAGTCTTGAAGACACCTTTTGGCCTGGAAAGGAGGAAGATCATGCAATTTGAATTGACCGAGGAACAAAAACTCATACAGGAGACCGCCCATAAGTTCGCCCTCAATGAGATCGAGCCTGTGGCAAAGGAGTGTGATCGAGAGGAAAAATACCCTAGAGATGTTTTGCAAAAGGCATGCGAGACGGGCCTGGTGGGGGCTATTATTCCAGAAGCCTACGGGGGACCGGGGCTAGGCTTTCTTGAGTTTGCACTCATATCCGAGCAGCTGAGCAGGGTGGATCTGGGGATCGGTACCGTTATCCTCACCGCGACCTTTGGCTCTGAGAACATCGTCATGTTCGGCTCGGAAGAACAGAAAAAGAAGTATCTACCCCTTTTGGTGGAAGGCAAGGCCGTATCCGCCGGTGCCTACACGGAGCCGGACGCGGGCACGGATGTGGCCGGGACGAGAACCAGGGCCACCAAGGAAGGAAATGAATATGTGATCAACGGCAACAAGATGTTTATTACCAACGGCAGTGTATGCGATTGGATGGTGGCCCTTTGCATCACAAACCCGGATGAAGAGAAGAGGCACAAACGCCACAGTCTGATCCTTATTGAGTCTGACCGGCAGGGAGTGTCCGCAAATAAGTTGAAGGGTAAAATGGGAATCAGGGCCAGTGATACGGCTGAGATTTCCTTTGAGGACGTCCGAGTGCCCACTGAGAACTTAATTGGGAAAGAAGGGCATGGATTCTATCAGCTTATGGAATTCTTTGACGCTACCAGGACCATGGTTGCGGCCCAGGGTGTGGGCCTGGGCCAGGGGGCCCTGGACAAGACCCTCAGGTATGTGCAGGAAAGAAAGGTCTTCGGCAAGCCCCTTGCCGTGAATCAGGGAATTCTTTTTCAGCTCGCAGAAATGGCGACCAAAGTAGAACTGGCCCGCAATTTGACCTATAAAGCCGCTTGGAAGGTGGATCAGGGTCAAACCGATCCTTCCCTGAATGCCATGGCCAAGTATTTTTCCGGAGAGATGGCTGTTTGGGTCTGTGACAAGGCCTTGCAACTTCACGGGGGATACGGGTACATGGATGAGTATGATGTACAGAGATTTTACCGGGATGCCAAGATCCTGGAGATCTATGAGGGGGCCAAAGAAGCGGAAAAAATCACCATATCAAGGCGGCTGTTTTAGGTAAAAAATACCCGGGAGGGGCCTAAATCCACCATCAAAATTCTCGACAAACAATGATAATAAATGATTTTGGCCAATCCCTGGGCACCATCAAGATGTTAGATGCAAGGCGCTGAGGAGCGCCGAGTGAGGCGTATAAACAATACGCCGCAAGGAGAAGCGACCGAAGGCAACGCAGCAGATGACATCTTGATGGTGGATCAGGGAGGGGCGTCCTATTCGGGGGGTGCTGCAAAGACAATGGAGCCATAACCCACCACCCACCGGCCGCGGCTTTCAGGGAAATCGTCTCCTGAATTGTAGTAATAGAGAACCCTTCCCTTTTTACACCCTTGAAGGGCCGCATAGCGCATGACGGTCAGGACCGGGCCGACACCGCAGAAGATCTGTTTGTCATGGGTCCAATCCTCCCGGATGGAGGCATAGTCCATGGCCTTGACCTTTTCCAGGGTGGCCCTGTCCGTCCTGGTGACCCGCTCATAATCGGGATGATGCATCATGTCTGAGCTGGCAATGACCAGGATCTCTTTTTCCCGGCCCAGTTTGTCGAGGGCGGCTGCCAGTTCCTGAATGGTCTCAGGGTCGTGGTCACCCACAAGACCAATCACCAGCTTGGCTCCCGGAAGGGCACACTGGATAAACGGTATTTCATTCTCCGCAGAATGCTCCCCTAAATGGGGTCTGTAATCATAGAAGATCCTTCGGCTCTGAGCAGTCAAGAAATCACCGGCCTTCCGGTCCATTTCAGTCGCTCCGAGGGGGGTTCGAAAGGCATCCCCGTCCACAAGGGCCACCCCGGAGAAACCACCGCGATGCCTGAGGCCGAGGACCACCACCGTCTCCGGCCTGTACCCGGCCAGGGCGTTGTCCCTGATGGCCCGGAAGGTATACCCGGCCGCTTTGCCGGAATATCTGTAGCCCGCATGGGCTGCAACCGCCCCAACGATTCGACCCTCCATCTGCGGCGTCCTGGCATCTTCTATGAAACGGTTGACCATGGACTTCAGCTCAGGGCCGGTCCCCGGGAACCATCTCCCGGCGGCCAGGGACTCGCGCACAATCCGATTTATTTGCCCGGCCCGTGTATTTCCCTCCGCGCCGGCCTGGGCTTGGGAGACAGAAAAAAGGAGAGAGGAAAAGAGGGCCAAAAGCAGCAAGGGCGTGCGCGGCCCGGGCCTCCCCGTTGGGGCATGCTTTCTGGGGCGGGTGCCCCCCCCCTGTTGGGCCCCCAATTCCTCGGTCGCCCTTGGCCCAGCTGACCCTCTTCCCCGCATCGTGGTCTCCTCCATGTCCTATTTGCCTTTGAATTCCGGGGGCCGTTTTTCCATGAAGGCCTGGAAGGCCTCCACCAGGTCCTCAGAAGGCAAAATGGCCGCATTTTTCTGGGCCACGTAGCGGAGTCCGGGATAGACGCCGTTGTCGCGGCTGTAAAGGATGACATCCTTGGCCCCTTGTACGGCCAGGGGGGGAAGGGCGGCCATCTCAGAGCCGAGATTGGCGGCTTCCTCAAGGAGGGCCTTGCGGTGTTCACAGAGTCGGGTCACAAAGCCCATGGTCAGCGCTTCTTCCCCGGTGAAGTCCCTTCCGGTGAGGGCCAACTCCCGGAACCAACCGTGGCCGATGATGTAAGGAAGGCGTTGCAGGGTGCCCACATCAGCCACAATCGCAATCCTGGTTTCCCGGATGGAGAAAACCGCATCCCTGGAAGCGATGCGGATGTCGCAGGCGCTGGCCAGGTCAACGCCCCCGCCAATGCAGTGACTGTGGATGGCCGCAATGACGGGCTTCCGGCATCTCTCTATTACATTCATGCTCTCTTGAAAACGAATGATGCTGGTCCTGAGTCTTTCCCGGTCGTCCGCACCCTTTCCCTGGAGCAGGGAGCCCATTTCCACCAGGTCCAGGCCGGCGGTAAAGCTCTTGCCCTCTGCCCTGATGATGACCACACGCACCTCGGGATCCTGATCAAATTCCTGAAAAAGCCTGATAAGCTCTTCAAAGAAAGCAGCATTCATGGTATTGCGCTTCTCAGGACGGTCCAGAATAAGCCAGGTCACATGGCCGTCTTTGTCTACCCTGAAGGGACTTTTCTCTTCCTCCATAACTACCTCCTTATCACCGTCGTGATTTCCGGGGGTCACTTATCCGGCCTTTACTGATCCAGTCAAGAAGTCTGGGCCGTTCCGTTTCCTCCCAATCCGGAGAGAGCCGCAGCCTGATGAAACAAGCATAGACGCCGTCCACGGCGGACAGGGCCTGTTCAATGAGAAAGACCTTGTCGTAGAAAAGACCGTCAGGGTCCTCGTCCCTGTCCTGTGTAACTTTGGGCGTTTTCAAAGATTTGAGATTCAACCAGGTGGAATCCAGGGTAAAAGACCATTCATTGTCCCCCACGGCCAGCCGTATTATGGCTTCAGTGATTTTTTTGTTTCCAGTGAGGGCGAAACGGGCCTCTCTCATATAGGGATTATACCCTGAACAGGTAATCTTTTCCACGCCCTCATCGCCCTCTGACTGGAGGACGATTTTTCGGTCCACCCACATCTCAACCGGGCCTGGTTCGTCCAGGTCAAAACGCCCTTCACCCATGTCCGCCTTAAACCAGATCCACAACAGGAACTCCCGGCCCAGGAACTCCCCTTTTCTCACCTCTTCCATGAGTGGCATGGCTAATGGCCCTCCCCGGTCATTGAATAACCGAGTCCATCCAGGACAAGGGGATCCACGCCGTCCTTTTGAAGGGTTCGGGAGGCCTCCCTGTAAGGGCAGACGGCCTCCAGATGGAGGCCGAAGCAGTGGAGGAAGAACTCGGCGAAGTCGTCACAGATTTTGGAACCGGTGGCCCCGAAGATGACGGTGCCC
>Ga0180432_10003141_pt1 | contig 23898 bp, 31 predicted proteins | sample SS_ome_10_FD_132414 | JGI IMG/M metagenome (GOLD analysis project Ga0180432, IMG submission 132414) | Hypersaline lake sediment archaeal communities from the Salton Sea, California, USA - SS_1_MS_2 metaG | ecosystem: Environmental > Aquatic > Non-marine Saline and Alkaline > Hypersaline >... | reverse complement strand
TTTTAATCAGGGAATTCGGGTTCAAATCCCGGCAGGGGAACCATTTTATAGGCTGGTAGCTTAATAGAAAGCTCGCGACGATTAATCGCGAATCGGAGGTTAGAACCCTTCCCAGCCTACCACTTTGGATCCGTAGCTCAATTGCGTAGAGCAACTGGCTCTTAACCAGTAGGTTGGAGGTTCGAATCCTCTCGGGTCTACCATTTTTGAAAGGAATAACAATGAAAGAAAAAGAAATTCAAGAATTGGACAACATGTTCACGTATCATCCGCCAACAGGCAAACAACCCGAAGTGTATGAACAACTCAGAGCTGCTTCAAAGGAACTAGCAACACTGATTGTTCAAATTTGTCCTGACTCCGATGAGAGAAGAAAAGCAGTCGCCAGAGTTAATGAAGCAAACTTCTGGGCAAATGCTTCAGTGGCAAGACACACGAAACGAGATTAGACCAGGTCGCCAAGTTGGTAAGGCAACAGTCTGCAAAACTGTCATCACGGGTTCGAATCCCGTTCTGGTCTCCATTAGAGAAAAATCGAAAGGAGAATAGCTATGTGGATATGGATCGTTAGAATATTGAGATGGATTGTATTTTCGTTGATTTGGAAAACACTCAAAACAAGTGGAATTGGTCTCAGTGAAATTACCACCTTCACTTGGGAACAAATAAAAAACCTCGGTGAATGGTACGACGGTTTGAAAGAACCAGGAAGATTTTATCTGTTCATATTAGTCTCTATCATTCTGATTCTCGCAGCAGCTTTGGGTCATCCAATTTTGAAAACAATCTCTCTTGCATTGTTGCTTGTTGTGATTGTTAAAACTTATATGTCCCAGTTGAAAGAGATAGAGAAAGGAAGTAAAAAAGTTGAAAACGTGTAAATTTGGGTGTGGAAGAAAAGCTATTCACCAATATAAAGATGGTACTTGGTGTTGTAGTTCAAATGTATCAAAATGTCCAGAAATCAAAAAGAAAATGAGTAGGACTAACACCCTTATTCCACACCAAAAAACAAAATGTAGTTTTTGTAAGAGGAAAATAACACTCTCAAACTTGAATCACCATGCGGCAACATGTTATTTGAATCCTAAGAATTTGCGTTTATGTCCTGTTTGTGGAGATCCTATCAAAGACTCAAACCATACTACATGTTCTAACAAATGTAAAGGTAAGTATTTTAAAGAAGTGTACAGCGCATGTAGGACAAAACCTGATGATGAGCTAAAAGATTACAGGATAATATGTTTTAGACATCATGAAAAGAAGTGTGTTATATGTGGTGAGGAAAATGTTACAGAGGTTCACCATTTCGATGAAGAAAAATCAAACAATAACAAAGATAACTTAATTCCTCTATGTCCAACACATCACAAATATATGCATAACAGGTTTAAGTCGTTAATTGAACAAAAGGTAAATACATATATAGCAAATTTTAAAGCTGATGTCGCTTAGTGGCCGATAGCGCCGGTCTTGTAAACCGGAGGAGAAATCCCACGGGTGTTCGAATCACCCCATCAGCTCCAAAAGGTAATTATGGACAAATTACGGGAATTTGGTTATTGGATTCTGTTTTGTCTAACTGTTGTAGGTGGGTTCATGCACTGGATATTTATTCTATGTTCAGACGATGTTCTCATTGAAACAGAAGACGAAGAATGGTCCGTAACCTTCCCGAATTTGTTCGACAATGATGACCTTGAGTAGGAGGAGAACGATATGGCAATTCAATATAAAGTCGAGAGATTTGACTTTGACCCCATAGATTCAACCGCAGGTCTTGAATTTTTACTTGACTAAGAAGGTGCTGATGATTGGGATTTAATACAAATGATTCGAGCTGGTGTAGATGCTGCTACCGGCATAATGTCAGGACTGTTTATCTTTAAGAAATAACTAAAACTCCGCGTAGCTGAATAGGATCAGCAAGACCCTTCTAAGGTCTAGTATGGGCGTTCGAGTCGCCTCGCGGAGTCCATTACAAAAAAGAAAGGAGACGACAAATGACGTAGATTACTTTTGGCGTACCACCCTAGGTAGTTGCTAGAGGTCCGCCTTATTAAATTATAATTTGGAAACTTAAATTATAATTTATAAGGAGATAAGACAATGACTAGGAAGCAACTACTACAAAAGATCAAGCAAGAACAAAAGGCAAGGGCAAAAGAGATTCGTGAACTCAAATCTACCAGGAAACAAGATAAGCGTAATGGTAGACAGCTGTATGCAATTGAAAGTGATATTGTTTGGGAAAAATATGAGTTTAGACATCACCACATTGCATACTGTGAAATGAGGGGACGCACTAGAGATCAAATTGAATGTCCCCGAGAAGATAATCTCCCGGTCCAGCGAGAGATTGATCGTATTAAAGAAGAGTGGATGGAGCAGCTCGATGAAGATGTACATACTGACGCGGCTTGATCTGTCTACATCTCAACAGGCTGTTCAGGGGGGTCACGCGCTTGCAGGATTCCTCCTGAGCATCCCTCAAGATTGGAATAACAGTACTCTCGTTTATCTTGGAGTCAAAGATGAAACCCATTTACATAGATGGGCACACAAACTGGACATTCATGATATTGACTTTAAAGAATGGCGAGAACCGGATATGGGTAACGAGTTAACTGCTCTTGCAGCATACTCAGACGGACGCATTTTTAAGAATTTGAATTTGTTATAAAGTGTGAAGGCGTGTAGTTGAGTGGCTCAACAGGAAACTCTAAATTTCCGTAGGCGGGTTCGATTCCCGTCACGCCTTCCATTTATTTTTTTGTAAAGAAAGGTACTGAATAATGAATAGTCGAATTATACTACCGTTGGACAATATGGAATGGGAGAAAGCTGAAGTTATAATGCAGATGACCCAAGGAATGGTATGGGGTTATAAGGTCAGACGAACCGTTCTTGATAAAGGTCTTTGTATCATTCAAAAGATTAAAGAGTATGGAAATGTCATGGTTGACTTTAAACTTTATGACATTCCAAGTGCTATTGATGAATCTGTTCATGCTCATCTTGAAAGTGGTGCAGATATCACAACAGTCCATTGTACAGCAGGTTATATTCCTGTTCCAGTGCAAGCTCCAAAAATTGCTGGAGTTACCATTCTAACTTCAATGGCTGGATATCAGTTTGAAAAATATTACAGAGGTGATGTTCAAGGTGCTGTCAGGTCAATGGCTATGGATGCTGAGAAACTAAAATATGGATATGTTGTTTGCTCCGCTGCTGATCTAAAAGAAGGACTGCCTATTTATCATACAAAAAAGATATGTCCTGGAATTAGACCACAATGGTATCAGGAAAATGATGATCAAAAAAGAACGATGACTCCAAAAGACTCAATTGAAGCTGGAGCTGATTTGCTTGTTATTGGTCGTCCTATTCTCAATTCATCTGACCCAATAAGAGCTGTTGATTGGACAAATGAGGAAATAGAATCTGCAGAAAAATAAACGCCCGGATGTAGAGTCCGTTTGTTTATTTTTAGTCTTCTTTTTCTGGGTTAAGATGTTTCACATATTCTTTAAACAAGTTTAAATCATATTTACCTGTATTTACTTCGTCCACAAGGTATTCACAGGCGTCGTAACATGACATCGGGTCTCGATAAGTCCGAGTATCAGAGGTGAGAGCCTCGTGGCAGTCGATAATAGCCACGATTCTACAGAACTTACTAATCTGGTTACCTTTCTTACCATGGTATCCAGAACCATCGAGTTTTTCATGATGGTACATTGCCACGTCCCTAACTGCGTCGTTGATTTTGTCATTACCAAAGTCAACTCGTTCAAGGAGTACTGCGCCAATTACAGTATGGGCACGCATTGCAGTATATTCCTCATCTGTAAGTTGTTTATCAGATTTGAGGATCTCATCGGGTATTTGAGTCTTGCCGATATCATGAGTCAAGCAAGCTAATGCAAATATCCTGGTCTTTCTTTTCGACCATTTTAAATACATGGCGAAACTAATTCCAAGACTCATTACCCTAACACTATGTACCAGGGTCGAGTAGTCCTTATCACTGATAGCAAGGACCGACTTCAGCATTTCAATATTGCTACCATCAATCAGCTCGTCAACTAAAGCTTTGACAGCCTCTACTTTCGAACTGATGATGTCATTGGGATCGCTGAAGATTGTGTCTTCAGCGATGTCCTTAATAAGTTCCTTGGTCTTCTTGATGTTACCAGAAGTCAAGTTCTCTCGAAGAGCAGTAGTCCAACTTTCTTTCAGCTCCTCGAACATTACGTTTTCGTCAGTCTTACGAATATACAACTTCGCAGGAAGCAACTCAGACTTAATTCTATTGTGCAGTGGCCGATCGCCATTAGAATACAATTTATAATCACCGTCGTAAAGTCTATACAGTGGTGTATTATTCAGGTATTCCAACCTGCGGGGCGGCACTACACAGAAGATTGCTGTGGTCATGATGACCTCCTTTTCTGTTTAGATGTTTACCGTCTTGTGAAAAGTAATAAAATTACTTAGTTTATATATGTAGTACTAGAGCGCGTTTGCTCTAGTACATTATCCGAACAATATTCCTTTCTTAGTTATTAATATATATAGTAATCTTATTTATACGGACGCTTAAATCCCCGTGTCGCTAAACGGAATAGCACCTGGCTACGAACCAGGGATACTTATGCAGGTTCGAATCCTGTCACGGGGTCCATTTCTTAATCTTGCCCAATACGACCCTCCAAATCCAATTAGGACAATAAAAAAAAGAACAATAATCCCTATATCATTAAGTAATATATGTAGTTTCTGACTCTATTCAAAAGGAATTTTTTTTGTTACATTAGAACATATTATAAATAAAGAAAGGAGTATGTTTTAGTGGAGATAATCATTGTTGCACCACATCCTGATGATGAACTTATCGGCTGTTATTCTGTTTTAAAAAACAGCAAACATAAACCTATTATCATTTATACTGAGGATGTATCTGAAGAAAGAAAAGAAGAAGTTAAAGGAATCAAGAAACTCTTTAACATTAAACATCAACTCCTTACAAGACAAGTCCCACAAAATCTAATGGTAAAAGAAAACCTCTTTTACTTTCCAGATCCATTCCACGAACACCATCCTGCACACAGAATGCAAGGTGCTATTGGTGAAACATTTGCAAGAGCTGGTTTAAATGTAATGTTTTATTCAACCAACATGACAGCACCTTATATTCATGAAGTCGAACATCCTGAAGAAAAACAAAACGCTTTAAACTTGTGTTATCCAACACAAGCCGATCTATGGAAGTATGAACATAAGTTCTTTCTATTTGAAGGTTATTGCAAGTGGTTTCTATAAAATTTTTAAGGAGACAACTACATGACACAAGACTTATTAGTCCGCGTTCCACAAATGGGTACTTTCAAAGCAGAGTTAGAAGTTATAGATGAGTTTGAAAATAAAAAACTCGTAAAAACATGGCAAGGAATTTACAAGGAATTTACACAACGTGAAGAAGGTTATTATGAAGAAACAGCTGCATTCAAAGAACTCCCGAATGATTGGAAATGGGAAATTGGACGAGGAAGTTTTCCAACAAGCCTTAGAGCAGTGGGGTGAAGAAGCACAAGTTATGCAATGTGTTGAAGAGATGGGAGAAGTCTTAGTAGCACTTAACCATCTCAAAAGAGGAAGAATTGAAAAAGGTCAACTGATTGAAGAGTTCGTAGATGTCTATATCATGATGTGTCAAATGCGATATATGAACAAAGAACTCTTTGATCAAATTTATGAATTTAAAGTAAATCGAATAAGAGAAAGATTGGGGTTAATATGAGTCGGTTAATCTTTGTTCCACAATATCCAGCAAAGCTGAGATATCAAGAGTGGTGGTTCACAGAGTTTCCAAAACAATTTGCAAAACATTTCGACGAGGTCTTTGTTCTTGGTATAGATTATCTCAAACATGAAGTTGAATATTCTAGAGGTGCGGAGAGTATGTTTTCTCCAATCGAACTCGCCGTTGACTTTGAAACTCAACTCATTCGAGAATACATGGGAATGCAGATTCGTAAAGATGATGTTTTATTCCATGCAGATTTGAGTTTTCCCGGGTTCTTTACAGGCGCCCTATACCATAAACCATGTCCGAAAATGTATGCGTTCTGCCACGCGTCTGCGCGTAATGCGTATGATTATTGGGCGCCTGTAAGAAGGAAAAAATGGAGAATAGAGTCTGAACATTCAAAGATGTTTAATCGGATTTTTGTTGGTTCTAATTACCATGCAAATAAGTTATATAGTGCGCCACATCGTATGAATAATATTATAGTAACTGGACTACCAAATCCTCCGTTTCATGGTTTACCACAACCAAAAAGAGATATTAGATTTGTAAGTGTATCTCGACCAAGTGTTCAAAAGATCAATGTGAAATTGGAGAACGAGATTGAAAAGATGTTTGGAGGAATCACAAGAACTCCAGAGATGCGTGTTAAGAGTTGGGAAGAATATTATCACGTCTTGGGTCGTTCTAAAATGATGATTGTATCTTCAAAAGAGGAAACATTTGGCTACCAAATTGTTGACGCAGTGCTAAACAACGTCATACCGATAGCTCCAAATAAATTCTCATATAGGGAACTCTTACCTTGTGAATATCTATATGATAACTTTAGCGAATTGGTAGCGATTATACGAAGAGTGTTGGAATATGACGATGTAAGAGTGCCTGAGATTTTAGCTCAACGTAGAATAGATTCATTCTATGAGAATATATGTAGGGAGATGAAAGGAATTTACTAAATGACGAGAAGAAACGGAAAGGATTTAACTCATTTTGAGAAATATGCAGATATTGATTTCAAACTTTGCTCAGCACCTTGGAAGGGTCGTTTAAATCTTGGTGTCTTTCTATACTTAGCACTATATGGAGTTAGAAAAATTCCTGTTGACGCACGAATGATATCTTGTCATTTAGATTGGAAAAATAAATCTATTCGTGATGAATTGAGACGACAATGTGAAGAGGGTGGTCTTGCAAAATATATAACAATTATTATAAAAGATAACATAAAACATTATTTGTTAGATTATGAAGTCGCGAAAGATATATGTAATTTAGATTTTAAATTTGAGCATTATATAAAAGATCATGGTCATGAATTTGGAAAAAAACATTCTATATCAGCAACCCTACCAAATGCTTCACCGAACAAAGCAGAACTTTCTTTTGATGTTATTCTACAATCTACTCTACCAGGACGTTATGAATTTGTTGGTGATAGATCATTGATGATTGGTGAAGGTGATTATCGTGATAGAAATCCTGATTGGGCAAGGATAGATGGTACAAAAAAATATATTGAGTATTTTGGACCTCGGCATATTAAAGAGGGACAAACAAGAGAAGAACATGTTCAAGAACGAAGGGAGTTCTTTCAAAAATATGGTGGTGATTGTTATTGTGTCTGGTTTGATGATTGGGATAATAAAGTCAAAAGACCTAATATCATTCGTGAAATAATTGAGTTTGATAAGGATGATGTATAATGAGTTCAGCTAGTCCGTATAAAGTATTTTGGGATTGGTGTTTTGATACTAAAAAAGATTCACCAATTCCTATGCAAGATGTGTTATTGAAATACAACTCTCCGATAACACAGCAGTTTTTATTAAAGTCTTTCGTTCGTCATGCTCATCTAAATAATTACTTAAATGATTGGTTAAACAATGTTGGTATATACTATATCGAACGAGAAGAGTTGTTCTTGTTTATTAAAAAATGTATTCAAGACTTTAAAGTTAAAAGAAAAGATATACAATTTATCAAATATCAACCCAGACAGATCCTGGTTGAAAAATTAAGATCAAAATTTCCAACACTCAAGGTTTATGATGTTGAACTTCTTTCAGCTATTATTCAACATAGCGCAGAACGAGATTCTATATACAGTGCATTGGGTATGGAAAAACCAAAAACTCAAAAATTAAAGAAAGTGAAACGAGTGAAGAAGACTCTCGCTAAATTCTTGAAAGAGAATTTCACAAAAGTCCAAGTAAAAATAAGTGACTATAACTTATAAGAGGTTTATATGATTAGTCTTAAATCTTCGTTTGCAAATTGCTCTAGTTGTTCACTCCTTGACGCACCTTCATGTATTCTTGAAACTAATTGTAAAGATGACTTAACTAAAGTTGACGTAGTCTTTGTTAGTGAGAATCCTGGAAAGAATGAAGTAAAGAAGGGTATACCGTTGATAGGAAGAGCAGGACAAACTTTTCGTAAACCATTTGACAAATATGTCAAAAAGAATTGTAACTGGCTATTGACAAATTGTGTATTATGTCTTACGTTGGATGAAGAAGGCAACACAGGAAACCCAACACAAGAGATAATCGACCATTGTAAAATTAATTGTTTTGAAATCATTAAACAATGTGACCCAAAGTTAATTGTTTTAATGGGCACTAGTCCAATGTCAGCTTTCGGTATTGCTAAATCTGGAATAACAAATATAAGAGGACAGATGTTTAAGTGGGAAGGTTATGATGTATTACTAACTGTCCATCCAAGTTTTGTGAATAGGAATAGAAACTTTATGAAGGATTTTGAAGAGGATATTAAAATGTCAGCAGTATTTCTTGGAGAATCATTTGGTCGAGACGATACTAAGAGTATGAAAATTGAGGAAGGTAAGAAAGGAATATTCCGATATACAATACCTGAGAAATTCTATACTGAAGATTATCGTTTAGTTGATATTCAATATCTTACTCGTTCTAATAAAATTATTTACATCTTTAGAGATAAAGATAATAAGAAAGTTTATCATGAAGTAAATGATGATTATGTTTGTTACACCTGTCCATCTAATGTTGCAGCAAAAAAGATTGTTCCATATGATGAGTTGAATCAGTTATGTATTCCGTATAAACAAAAAGCAAAACTTGATCCAAATATCACATATGAAGGTGATTTAAAACTAACCGCAAAGCATGCAATGGACTATTATCATTTTAATAAGGGAGAAGCACCAACCACTTGTATGAATGTATTGTTTTGTGATATTGAGGTTGATACAGGTGAAAGTAGGGCGTTCCCTCACCCAAAAGAAGCAGCGTTTCCAATTAATATGATCACATCTATTTTTCAGGAGCAGAAAAAGAAAATTACATATATTTTAGATAATCACACTGAACCGATTCAACCCATTGAAGGAGTTGAATTTAAAATCTTTACTAATGAGAAAAAACTGCTGATTCAGTTTATTAAAGATTGGAAAGACTATGATCCTGATTTTGCAACAGGTTGGAACTTTATTGGTTTTGATATGGAGTATATCTATAACCGAATGACAAAGATAAAACTTCAACATAATATGATGTCTCGTTACGGTGAGTTTTGTGTTGATAGTTTTCGATTCTCATGTAAGGTTGCTGGTTGTGTAGTTTTAGATCAGGATCATTTGTATAAGTCTTTTACATTTACAAAGATGGAAAATTATAAACTTGGATTTATTGCACAACATGAACTTGGTGTTACTAAAGTTGATCTACCTCTTCCAATGAATCAAATGTATTGGAAGATGTTAAATAAGACAATTGAATATAACGTTAGGGACTCCGAGTTGCTTGAGCAGTTGGATGCGAAACTAGGTCATATTAATCTCTTAAAAGAGTTGCGAGTAATTTGTAAAGCAAGTTTTGATTCTGCAGCTTCTGGATTTGGTCAAATAGATTGTACCATGATTTCTTTCTTGAGAGATAAAGGACTTGCATCTAAAAACTCCAATCCGCATGTGCATAAAGAAAAATATCCTGGAGCATATGTTCAACCCCCGATTCCAGGTGTTTATGATAATATTACAGACTTTGACTTCACATCTCTGTATCCATCAATTATTATGACATATAACATTGGTGTGAATAACTTTGTAATGAGAACCAAAGATCCAACAGTTGGTTTTGATCTTGCATATCATCCAGAAAAGTTGGACGACATGATTGATATGTTTATTGATCCAATGTTTGAAAATAAACCAGTTAAAGTTAAGAAGTCAGATTTATTGAAGAAAATTAAAGATAGTGATTTGATTCATACGATCAATGGGTGTTTTTATGAATCTCATGAAAAGAACCTCTCTGTGTATAGTCAGGTTCTTGAGCATCTCTTGAGTGCAAGGCGAGCATATAAGAAAAAGATGCTTGATGCAAAAGAAGCGGGTGATAAAACAACAGCCAGTTTTTATAATACCAAACAAATGGTTTATAAGGTGTTGGCAAATACTCTTTACGGTGTTGTTGCAAATACAGCATTTAGGTTCTTTGATGTTGGGTGTGCGGCTGCTATTACACTTGGTGGTCAGGAAGCATTGAAATATTCTATTACTGAAGGAGATGCTTTTATGGAGCATCTATATGATGGTAAGGATATTCGACATCAACCAGAGATTACAAAACGTGAAATGTATTCAGATGAGATGCCAGATCGGACTCCTCGGTTCATCGTGACAGGTGATACTGATTCTATCTTCTGTTGTTTTCAAGAATTTAAAGGAAAGAAGACAGATGAACAAATAAAAGCATGGTGTGATCAGGTTCAAGAATATCTCAATGTTCAAGTTATCGCACCTATTGTGCAACGTCATAATGTGCCACTTGAAGTTAATAAACTTGATCTTAAAAATGAGTTGATTATCAAACGTGGTCTATTTCTTGCCAAGAAACGTTATGTGATTAATGTTACAAATAATGAAGGTCGAGTTGTTAATGAAACTAAGTTTATGGGGTTGGAAGTGAAAAGATCTGATTACCCATCTGCTAGTAAAGAATTTATGAAAGAAATTGTTAAACTCATAATGGATGCTGAAAGAGTCAATCTTCCAATCATTTATAAATTTATTGCTCGGAAAGAAAAAGATTTTAGAAAACTTATAAAAGATGGAAGTAAAACTATTGCTCGACCTGTTAGTTATGGAAAGAAAATAAAAGATTATAAATCCATTCCACAAGGTGTCAAAGCAATGGAAACTTTTAATGCAATTTCATATAATGCACATACTGTTGGAGCAAGAGCATATATGTTTAGGGTATCTGGTATCAATGTAGAGAAGGCTCCACCAGAGGTTGTAACAAATTATGATAAGTTTATAGCATCTGGCAAGAAACTTGAAGTTGTTGCAATACCTGACGAAGAGCCAACACTTCCAGAATATTATATTCCAGATGTTAAAGGAAATATGAAGTTTGCTTTTGAGGACAGGTATAATTTATTGTTGCAGCCTCTTATGGAAGTAAAGAAGAATGAAGGGGTTTTGACTATATGAGCGAATTACCTTTATGTGAATGCGGATGCGGCGGACATGTGACTAGTCCTAAAAACAGATTTATTCGTGGGCATCATATGAGAGTCCCAGAAATCATAGAGAAAGGCTGGGAGACAAGAAGGAACTCTCCTAAAATAAAAAGAGACAAACCTGAAAAGTGTGATTATGGGTGTGGTCGTAAAGCAAAATATTATTTTCCAACACCTAATAAATGGTGTTGCGAGTCTCATTGGATGAAATGTCCAGAAGGTAAGAAGCGACATCCACCTGCATGGAATAAGGGAAAAACTGGGGTTTATTCAGAAGAAGCTCTTAAACAAATGAGTGAAAGTTCGAAGGGGCATATACCTTGGCATAAAGGAAAAACAGGCGTTTACTCTGAAGAACAATTGAAAAAAATGAGTGAGTGTGCAAAAAGAGAAAATCTATCTCCAGAAACGTTGAAGAAAATGAGTGACGCCAAAAAAGGTCAAACTCCATGGAATAAAGGTATTACTGGTTTTATATCCGAAGAGGGATTAAAAAGTAAAAGTGAAAAAATGAAAGGTAGAACTCCCTGGAATAAAGGTAAGAAGGGATATCTTTCAGAAGAAGCTTTGAAAAACATTTCTGAGAGTGGTAAAGGGAGAATTCCCTGGAACAAGGGCAAAAAAGGTTTAAAAGCTTGGAATAAAGGTAAAAAGGGAATATATTCAAAGGAAACTTTAAAAGCCTTATCAAAAAATTGTAGGTTGGCAACAATCAAGCGAATACAAAACAATCTAGAAAATGGAAATCAGTTATATCCAAATTATAATCCTACTGGTTGTAAACTTATTGATGAATATGGAAATCAATACGGGTTTGATTTTCAACACGCTGAAAATGGTGGAGAATTCTTTCTTTCAAAGTTGGGATATTGGGTAGATGGTTATGACAAAGATAAGAATGTTGTAATAGAAGTTGATGAATATCATCATTTTGATGCCTCTGGAAATTTGTCAGAAAAGGATCTGCAACGACAAACTGAAATAATAGAAGAACTTGGTTGTACCTTTATTAGAATCAAATTAGACAAAGATAGTAATATTGTTAATGTTATAAGTATGTAACTAATGCGCAATGCAACGTAAAAGTTAGAACAAATTATAAACGAGCACATTGAAAGGAGTATAGAGTGTGGATAATGTAAAACTGATTGAGTGTATTAACACGTGGCAAGGGGAAGGTCCAGATGTTGGTCAACGGATGCTTCTATGTAGGTTTAAATATTGTAATCTACGGTGTCCTTGGTGTGACACCTTAGTAAAGATGAGAGCTCAACAAGAAGCCGAATATAACATTGAACAACTGCAAGAGATTATTGATGAGGAAAAAGTAGGGTTAATGATTACTGGCGGAGAACCAACATTCAACTCGGGTTCACACCGTCAGTTTACAAGCACTGTTAATATGCTTAACAACCTACAATATCCACTTGCAAACGTTGAGACAAATGGTTTTGCATTAGCAGAACTAGTATCGGCAGTTCAGTCAGAAAAACCTGTACATTATATTTATTCACCAAAGTTGTTTAATGAAAAAGATCTACAGGGCGCTATAAGCAAAATACAAATTCTAATAGAAAGTATTGATTATAGCAATGTATATCTTAAACCGGTATGTGAACCAACTGTCCAAATGACTGAGTTTTTAAAATTTCTTCAACATATTAAATTTCCAAATAATAGAGTTTATCTCATGATACAGGGTTCATGCAGAGAAGAATTATTGACAAATTCCCCAACTGTATTTGATATGGCAGAAGAATACAAATTTAATATTTCTGGACGTTCACATTTAATTTATGATTTTGTGTAGAAGACAATGATTCCAAACACACTATATCGAATAGCGGATGAGATTGATTCAATTGCTGATAGTGCGGAGGTAGGAGCAAGAGCTCACATGAGACTTCATGACGAAGCAACGAAATTAAAAAAATTAGCAACGTTAGTTGCTACATCTGAAAGAAGGGAGAAAACATTATGGCAATACATTTGCAGGGCGTTAAAGACAAAATTATGGTAAAAGAGATTCAAGAGGATCAAGTTACAGAGGGCGGTATTATTATGCCAGAAACAGCAACACAAAGAACTCCTCAACTTACTTGTGTTGTAATATCTGTTGGTAAAGAAGTCTCTGATGAAATTCAAAAAGGTATGACTATTTTGTGTCATCCAAATGCAGGTATGGCTATTCTTGTAGATAAAGAAATTTACAAAGTTTTGAGAGCTGAAGAAATTTACTGTACTGTAAGTCAAGACGTAGAAGGAGAATAATATGAATAATCAACTCGGACAGATACCACCTGGACAACCACAAATAACATTGCAAGATTTGGAATCTGCCACAACGAATGAATGTGAAAAGTGCAAGGGTGTTGTATTCAATCAAGGTTTTATTATGAAAAAGACGTCCGCACTAAGTGCAGTAGGTGAACATATGGTTCAACTACCTTGTATTTACTGTGTAATGTGTGGGACTATTATTCCGGAGTCTTGTCCATTGCCAATATAAGGAGAGAAGACAATGATGGATTGTGTGAATATCGAAGCTACGAGTTTAGCAGATGCATGGTTTCAAAGTGTTTATACAATATTGGATCGAGGTAGAGTGTTTGTAATTAATAGGGGTTCATATGCTGGTCAAAAACGACTAGAATATGATTGGTTTACAGTTAGGATTAAACATCCAGGAACAAGACCATTACTTCCACAAATTGAACCACATTTTGGAATTCCTAATCCAGTAGAAGATGGTTATCTTGATGATTATCTTCCTTATCTTATGACCGCTGAATTGAAACCTGGTGAAAGTTATACATATGGACAACGTCTTTCTGGTTATCCAATTGCTTGGAATGATGTAGCAATGTATGATGAATGTGTTAAGAATAACAACAAAGAAATTCTCATTCAAGATAAAGAAGTTTGGGAAGATAGAAAAATTATTACAACAAACCAAAAAGGTGATCAATTCTTTCTCAACCAAATTGAACTTATGATTTGGACATACAAGAACAAAGGTTATCGTAATAATCAAATGACTCTTCAAGTCGCACATCCAAGTGATATGCGACTGCAAGATCCTCCTTGTTTGAGACTTATTGATACAAGGATCCAGGATGGTAAACTCCACTTTTTTCCATATTTTAGAAGCTGGGATCTCTGGAATGGTTTTCCTGCCAATCTTGGAGGAATCCAACTACTTAAAGAATACTGTGCTTCTGAAATTGGAGTGGAGGATGGAGAGATTATTGCATCTTCAAAAGGATTGCATGTTTATAACTACGTTTTTGAAATGGCAAAACTCTTGAGGATGAAAGAGGATATGGAGCTTAGAGATGGAGATATGTGATTATGGTTGTGGAGAACCAGCATCATATACTTTTAAAAATGGAAAAAAGTGTTGTAGTAAATCACATAACAGCTGTCCAGCATTTAAGAAGAGAAGAAAACAAATACCATGGAATAAAGGAAAAATAGGAGTTTATTCTGATAAAACAATTAAGAAAATGAGTGAAGTACGAAAAGGTTCTAATGGATACTGGATAGGTAAAAAACGAGATGTTGAGACCATTCGAAAAATAAGTGAAAACCATGCAAACGTTTCTGGAAGAAAAAATCCAAATTGGAAAGGTGGGTATTCTAAAAGAAATATTCCTAGATATGAAAATTTTGTAAATAAATTAACAATTGAAGAAGATCCACAACCAGACCAAAAAGATAAAGAAATATTAACAGTAGTATGTACACATTGTAAACAACGTTTTATACCGTTATTATCTGCTGTTCAAGAACGAGTTAGAGCTTTAAATGGAAAACAGCTTGGAGAACAAAGGTTATATTGTTCTAAAAAATGTAAACAAGAGTGTTCAATTTTTAACAAACATACTTTACAAAATGGACATCCAAAATTAGAACAAGAATGGAAAAACACAGAAGGATATAATATTTGGCGGCAAGAAGTTTTAAAACGAGCAAACTATAAATGTGAATATTGTGGTGAAAAAGCTACAATAGCTCATCATATAAGACCTCAAAAGTTAGAACCATTTTTTTCCTTTGATCCAGATAATGGCATTGCTTGTTGTAGCAAATGTCATTACAGATACGGTCATAAAACAGGAACAGAATGTTCAACAGGAAATTTAGCTTCTAGAATTTGCTAAATTATGGAGATCAACCAATGGAGACTAAAATTGACATTGATAAAAAGTTTTTTGATGTATCCTTTCCGTTATTAGACAAGTTCCGAGAAATGGCTCCTGGGAGCTTCAAACATTGCCAAAATGTTGCTAATATTTGTGAAGCTGTAGCAAATGAACTTGATTTAGATATTAATGTTCTTAAGGTAGCAGCACTTTATCATGATATTGGCAAAATGAATAACCCGTTGTACTTTTCAGAAAATCAACCCGAGAACGAAAATATACATGATACGCTAGAACCATTTGTATCGTACCATATGATTACCAGACATGTTGGAGATAGTGTATTACATTTACTCCAAACCCCTGGTATTCCTATGGAAGTAATTGAGGTTGTGAGTCAACATCATGGAACAACTCTTTTACAGGTATTTCATGCTAAAGCAAAAAGTGAACCAGAAGATAAATATCGTTACAAATGCTCAACACCAACATCTGGTGAAGCAGCAATATTAATGATTGTTGATGGAGTAGAGGCAATGGCAAGGTCGTTGTATAATAGCGACAATTGTCCTGAAGATTTTATTAAGAAAGCTATTAGCGGTACTGTAGAAAGATTGGTCGAGGATGGACAGCTGGACAGTATGAAAATCGGAACTCTCAAGAAAACAAAAATGGTTCTAACAAAAGAATTGGAGAGTATCTATCATAAGCGAGTTTCATACGAGCCAGATGAGAAAATTACTGAGAGTTAAATCGGCGTCCGGCGTCTTCGCAGGCGTCGGACTTATTTAGAATCATTCAATAAACCCCCCCTGAAATTTTTCCTTACCCCTGTAACAAATTATAAAGGGTAAGCGCCACCAACGTCGGAGGAGAATATGTCACAATATACATTAGCAGGTTGTGAAACACTTTGGAATTACTTTAAACACGAACTACAAACCGTATTAACATTAGAAGAATTACAAGCATTTTTACATTTAGTCGAATCAGATTTTTTACATTCATTTGGTCAGAATTTTAAAGGAAAGTTTGCACCCCATTTGAAGAGTGAGATTCATCTTCTAAAATCTTGTAGAAAGTTATATCAAGGGTGTAAGTTAATTTACGACTCTGGTGGATATCAAATTTCAATCAACAAACTACCAAAACAAGATCTTCCAGAATTTACAGAAATGTATTATAACCAATTCCTTGGGGAATATCATGAAGATATAGATCGTGCATTTATACTTGATCTTCCTCCTGGTCCTGGTTGTGAAGCTTTTGAAAATTTTGATGAACTTTATGAGTTGAATAAAATTTCTTATTTACTAGCAAAGAATTTACCGCCAGAAATTAAGAAAAAGATTGTATACATTCATCATTTTCGTTCACCAAAATTATTTCTAGGGTCAACAAGATTAATGAGAGAAGAAAATCTTTTTGATGAATTTCAATATCATGGCACAGGTGGTCTTGTAGCAAATCAATCAACTGATACAAAAGTTTCCTATTTAATTTCTTCATTTCCTTTAGTACAACTTTTGAATGAATGTATACGGTTTAAAAGAACAAGTCTAGATTTTCATGTTTTGGGTAATGCAACATTCAAAGATATTTTATTTTATCAGCTCATGGAACATCATATTAGACACGTCCATGGAATCAATGTAAGAATTGGTTTTGATAGTTCTGGTTTGTATGGTGAAGTCATGACTGGAAGGACAATTAGAACTATTGATAAAAATTTCAATGTATCAAAAATTAATTTGAAAGAAGCTTACATGGATCACAGGTTTATTGGAAGTAAAAGTCAAACAAACCGACAAAAATTAAATGAAGTTATTTTTGAAATGTGTGAAGAGACAGGCCTTAAACCACCTCCAGAGCAAATTATGCATGACGTATATTATACTGCTGAGGATAAAAAGAAAGATGGATCTATAAAATATGTTAGAAGATTTCATCCTATTGTTAGACTATACATTGCTTTGTACTATTTATATAGTTATGCTCGAGCAACAAAATTGTCAACACCAATTGCTGAAGAACTTTATGACGCGTATACCAAAGATCTTGGGTTGTTTAGTCAGGGTCTTGGTGAATTTACTCGTAGAGCAAACTTTGGTAAAATTACAAGAAAACAAAAATTGAAGTCAGAGGGTCTTGACAACACTTTAAAACTTCTTACACATCTCAATGAGGAAAGAGTCTTTCAACTAATCAGGCAATATCTGGGTTCAGATGAATTTGAAATGCCAGGAGATAGCAAACTGTTAAAGATATGAAATTAAAAGAAGGCGAACATATCTGTCATAAGTGTGATGGAAAAGGTAGTTGGTACGAAGAGACTGAGTTTGGTGATCTACATACCACTTGTACATGGTGCTGGGGAAATGGAAAAGTCGACTGGATAGAGAATGTTGTCGGAGTCCAAAATCCATTCGTATTTGATTCGTCTAGTATTACTGTGTCATTACATTCTAGTCAACCACCATCAGCACAACCAGGTGATTTATTTATAGATAATACAGATTCTAGTGTGGTAGTATTGATGCAATATGATGGTCAGAAATGGAACGTTGTTGAGGACGTTGTAACATAATTTAAAAGGAGTTAACCCTTTGATTACCGAATCATTTTTGAATGCTTGTTTTAGTCTAATTTTTAATGACAAGATTAGGGTAAAGAAAAATAAAGCTCTGTATAGAGATATTTTGTCCATCCTAGATTTTCAAGAGAAGAAAGACAAGCTCGATATTCCGATGACAATTAAAAACAAATTTGATTGTCTTAGGAAAGTGGCAGAATTGAAGCTCGACGACAGATCTAATAAGAGTGTATTTGATAGTCTTATGTCAGAGGGTAAGTTTCTTACGTTAGCAGATTACATAGAAACAAAAATAGAACATGAAACTGTAGCTGAATCAGATGCTGTAGATTATGTACGTCAAATAAGGCTTCGGAAAAAAGTTAATTCTTTATTTTCAAACTATGATGAACTTAGTAAATTTATGGAGCAAATCAAAGATGGATCCTTTGATGCGATTGACGATCTCGTTGTTGATTATGAAACTATTGTCAAAACACTTTACACAAATATGATGGAAGAGAATAGAGGTGTTGCTATTGAAGCATCTGCATCTCTTGATCTAGTGGATGATGATTTTGAATCTGTTGTTACTATGATTAAAAGAAAGTATGAACGACAGAATACAATTCCAACTGGTTTTACTATTTTAGACAATGAAGTTTTTAGAGGCGGACTAGAACCCTCTCGTTTGTATATATTTGGTGGAGCATCCGGTTCAGGTAAATCAACTTTAATTAACAATATGATGATTAATGCTGCAACCAGTCAACTACAATCTGTTGATGGTAAAACGGAGGAATCACCACCCATAAAAAACGGAATTAATAAAGTTTATATAAGCATAACATTGGAAAATACAATTGAAGAATCACTGCTTCGATGTTATCAAAATATGTTTGGTAAAAATGCAACCCAAGCACTTTCAGATATTACAAATGGTGTCAACATTAAACAAGCTTTCATGAGTCGATTGAAAGATACAGGTAGTACAATTATCATGAAGTACTTTCCTGCATATTCAATTAGTGCTCTTGATGTTATGGCTGTGTTAGATGATGTCATTGCTGAATATGGCAAAGATGCTATTAGAGGGTTATATATTGATTATCTTGATCTTTTAAGAACTGATGTTAAATATGATTTATATCGTTTAGAACTTGGTCATATTACAATGGCTCTTAAAACAGTAGCAGTAACATATAACATCCCCATAGTAGTTCCCACCCAACTTGGACGATCAGCATATCGTATCCAAGATTCTAGTAGTTTGAATTTGGACCAAATTTCAGAAGCTATCAAGAAAGTTGAGCACTCAGATTTTGTTGCTTTGATGAGTAAAGATCCTACTAACGATAAATTAGTACATATGAAGGTAGGAAAAAACAGAGGTGGAAAATCAGATGTTTCAATGGATTGGGAAGTGAATTTTGAACATTATTCTTTTGTAACAGGTAAAAAGTTATCTAATGCCAAAAAAGCAGACGGAACTGGAACAGACGACAGAGTAACAGAGTTCGGAGGTCTCCTCTCAATTTAGAAATAAAAATAGGAGAATATATGAAACTATGTAATTATTGTAAAGAGAGAGAAGGTAAATACATTCAAACAAGTGGGAAATTTTGTTGTGAACCTCATTACAACTCATGCCCAGCAGTTTTGTCTAAAATAAAACAAAAAAATAAGAAGAAGAAACCTACAAAAATAATACGACCAAAACCAGACGTTTGTGATTATTGTAAAGAGAATCCCCCTATCTTTTATTTTAAAACAACAAATAAATGGTGTTGTGAAAAAAATGCTAGAACATGTCTAAAGAAAAAAAGATTAAAAGAAAGAAAAAGACCAAAACCCAATTTTTGTGAATATGGATGTGGGGAACAACCAAATTTTTACATAAAAACATCTAACAAATGGTGTTGCTCAAAAAACGTAAGACAATGTCCTGAACAAAGAAGATTAAACAGTATTAGGACTACTATTGCAATGAACAAAACTGAAGTTCGACAAAAAAATTCAGAGGCCCAAAAAAGGTTATGGAATGATCCAAACAGTAGTTACAATTCTAAAACTAGAAGTAAGAAAATTAGTGAATCATTAACCGGAAAAACATATAATACAGGACGTAAATTAGTTGAAGACTTTCAAAAAGATTTTCCTTTGTTTTGTAAAGTAGAAGAAATAAGAAATCATCCTAAAACACAAGAAATTCAAGTACATTGTAAAAATCATTTATGTAAAAACAGTAAAGAAAAGGATGGTTGGTTTACACCTAATAGAAGTCAGTTATATGATAGAATATGGGCGTTAGAAAATGATGACGGTAATGATCAAAGATTTTTTTATTGCTCTGAAATTTGTAAGCAAACATGTCCTTTATATTCATTTCGAGTTGACATATTTTTTAAAACACCAAGTCCAAAATTGCCATATACACAATCAGAATATAATACATGGAGATTGCATGTATTAGAAAGTGATGATTATACATGTGTCTATTGTGGCGAAACCGCAGAGCATGCCCACCATATTCAACCAATCAAATTAGAGCCTTCCTTCTCACTAGATCCAGATAACGGTATTTCAGTTTGTTCTACATGTCATTTTAAATACGCTCATAAAGATGAATGTAGTACTGGTAATTTAGCAAAAATCAAATGTAAGAAACAATCTGCTTAAAAGTTTCCTCCTCATTTAGAACATAATACAAAGGGAATATTTAATAGTGGTCCATGTATTATGGAAATAACTAAGGAGGAAATACAATGAGTGCAAAAGTTAGTTACATGAAGCTTCTTAAAGAAGCCATTTCTGAGTTCGATACTAGTAAAAGTGTTGATGTTAAAGGTCCAATGCTAGATCCAATTCTATCTTACAAAGGTGGTGGAGAACTGCCGACGCATAAGGATGCTGCTTCAATCCTTGAACGATATTATTTTCAAGAAGACGAAGACAGAGGTGTATCCGTAAACGAGGATACACTAGCAGCCGATGACAATGAGATCGATGCGATTCCCGGCAAAGACCCTCAAGCAACAAAGAAAGACATTGAGGATGAAGTAACTGAGGGCGAGGAAGTAACTGAGGCGGAAGAGGAAGATGAAGAAGAACCAGCGGAAGTTGAACAAGAAGGTTCTGCTATCGTTGATTTGGAAAATTCCGTCATCGAAAAATTGATCGGTGAGATGGAAGACGAAGCCGGTGACGAAGAAGTTGAAGAATCCAACAACTTTGCTGGCGACGAAGGTGAAGGGACAGAAGCTGCTGGAACAGGCAATGCTGATGACCAAGTACCTGACCGTAAAGACATTACTAAAGAACAAGACGAAGAAGAAGGTGATGAAGAGGAAGAAGTCGACCTCGATAAGGGTGTTAAATCTGAAGGCGCCCTCACTAAAGCCAGAACACGTAATGATTATGACGATGTCTATGACAACGGTAATGTAGAAGAAGCCTTCCAAATCTTTAAAGAACAAATTCTAGAAGAAGCTGATGAAGAAGATGAGGAAGAAGAGGAAGCTGAGGAAACAACTGAGGCTTTCGACTTTGATAGCGACGAAATTCTAGTTTAATCGATATTCGAATCAAGCGGATTCCAACTGGGGTCCGCTTGATTTTTTCGAATTGAGAAAGGAGATATTTCATGAAGTATCAAATTGACATTCGTACACCTAACAAGATATTTTATGTAAAAGGGCGACCGGTCCGGACACCGGCTCAATGGGTTGCTACTGAAGAAGATTTAAAAAATATCGAGTTAAAAATTAGAACTGATGCTGTTTCAGATTATACGATAGAACCGTTTAAAGCAAAACAAGTGAAACAAGAAAAACCTACCGTTATAAAAGAATCCCCCAAACCCAAACCTCAGATTAAAGAGGAAAAACTAGATGAGACCACTACCCTAGGGAAGATTCTTAATGAAGACAAAGATGAAAATGAATAGTGTGAATGGAGAAGTTTATGAAAGAAATTACTATTTATCAAGCGAACAATCCGCCTATCCAACTCACGGATGATGAGGATTTAAACATTTCAGATTTCACTAAAAAACTATCTTCTATGTTAGAGGCTGGAAATGTTACTATTCTTGAAATGGAATCTGGAAATGTAATTATACGTCCTCATAAAATTGACTCAGTGCATGTTAGAGAAGTATCACCTTTAGACTATGTTACTGAGCCTATTGAGGAAACAATTTTGCCAGAAACTACACCAATAGAACCAGACCCTATTGATGAAGAAGAGGACTACATAACGGATGGAGATTAAAAATGGATATAGCAATATTAGTTGCATCATTCGCTGTAGCCATAGTGTTGTTTCTCTTATTACGCAATGAGATTCGACTTGTTCGAAATAATAAACGTGTAAAAGATTTCCAAAGTTATGCTGCAGTGTTGATGTTTCATATGGAAAAAGCATATGATATAATTTATAAAGATCGAATTTTAATATGGTCAATTGAAGCAACAAAGTTTGATGATGAAGAATATAAGAATACAGCTAAAGATTTTGCCAAATTAGTTTTACAACTGCTCGGTCCTACTCTTATAGAAGAACTAACCCTTCTCTACGGTAATGAGGAAACTCTTCTACTAAATATTACTGAGTATTTCAATACTCGTTTTGACGATGACGAGATACGTGAAACTGCTCAAAACAACTTAATGGAACATGGGATTGAGTCATGAAACTCTATGAAGAATATATTCAATATTTGAAAGAAGGCAAGCGGACCTCTCGCACAACAGTAACAAGAAATACAAAAATCAAACGAGCAACTGGACAGTTATCTAGTGTCGCTGCGAGAAAGAAAAATGATCCGCTTTATCAAAAAATGGTCAAATATCGAACATTATATTTTAAGTATCGAGATATGATTCATAGAAAATACTCACCACGTGTAAGAACCAAGGCAAGGAGATAATATGCCGACTCTTAAAGATACATTTCATAAACTGAAAACTAGTATCGTTGGTACAAAAACTGTTGACATCGATACAAAACTAAACAATGCAGTAAACGACATTTCTGCATTTAAAGCAAACTCAGGAAGAAATGGTTACGTGGAGTTGGTCCGTTCTCTTATTACAAAAACAGCTGGTGGTGATATTCGACTTGACAATACTGGTGGATTATTTGGACAGGGGGCAACTTCCCCAGCAACATTTGGTCAAGGTAGTAGAATGATGAGATATAAGACTTATCAATCTATTATCTCAAATATTAATTACTGTTATCGCGCTCTTAATGTTCTTACTGATAATATACTATCACCGGATGATATCACAAAAGTTTCTCTTGAGATCAAACCAAAATCTTATCTAGGAGATGAAATTCCTACGGAATCAAAAATTCTATCAATCAGAGAAGCAATTAAGAAATTGAAATTAGAAGACAATCTTGATAAAGTGATAAAATTTACTTTGTTATATGGCGACTTCTTTTGTGAGATTGCTGACGCTAAAACAGCTCTAACTAGTAAAGCATATTTAGCGGAGCAACTTGAAGAAGCAGTACAGATTGGTTCAAAAGAAGTTATATCATATAACCAAGATAAATATAACATGACAATCACTATGGATTATACTGCTTCTTTTGAATCTAAAAATACAGTAGTCTCAACACCTAAAGATAAGAAAGACAAATCTGGAAAAATCCCAGTAGAGAATCTTAACTTAGTATTTCATGATCCTAATAGAGTAGTAAAGTTACAGAGTGATTTATTTCCCCTTTGTTTTGGATATTTAATTTTTCCAAAATCAGTCACTCACCCACAACAAATGATGCAGGATCAGGTTGTTGATACTCTTTGCACGCAGATTCTCAAGAGTCTTGAAAAAAGAATTCCTCAA
>Ga0180432_10003140_pt1 | contig 23899 bp, 29 predicted proteins | sample SS_ome_10_FD_132414 | JGI IMG/M metagenome (GOLD analysis project Ga0180432, IMG submission 132414) | Hypersaline lake sediment archaeal communities from the Salton Sea, California, USA - SS_1_MS_2 metaG | ecosystem: Environmental > Aquatic > Non-marine Saline and Alkaline > Hypersaline >... | reverse complement strand
ATTCACCAAGTTGAGCAATGAACGGCTGAATATAATTTGTCATTATTTCAGAGAGAACAGGAATAAGTGCATCGCCAAGTTGCTGCAGCAGAACTTTAATTTGTTCTTTCATCTGAGCCCATTGGAAACCTGCTGAATTAACTCCGTTTGCAACTTCATTAAAAGCTTGATCCAATGTACCAGCGGCATTATCCATCTCTGCTAGCTTGGCCGTAAAGTCATCAGCATTTTCACCAGCCAAAGCCATGACAGCAGCAAGACCTTCTTGCGACGGGAATAACTGAAGAATAGATTCGGTCGTGCCATCAGTTCCCTCAATCAACATCTGTAAGGCACCAACGAAACCATTAGCCTGAATCATTGCTTCAGCAGTCTCGTAACCATAACCCTCCATGGCCTTAGTCATTGTATCTGTAGGATTAGCCATGGCAAGAACTGAAGCTCTCATCTGAGTAGCTACTTCGGCAGCAGTTCCTGTTACACCAGTTAGAGTTGCAAAGGTCGCCATCAATTCTTCCTGAGAAACATTTAAACCAGCAGTGATAGGAGCTACCCTACCAATTGCTGATGCTAATTCAGGGAATGTTGTCTGACCTAATCGAACTGTTAACAGGGATAAATCCGCTACCTTCTGCATTGCCTCTGCTGATGTGTCACCATAACCTTTGGTAACTGCAGAAGTTAAAGCAACCGCTTCAGTGACAGTAGCTGCTCCGGCTGCGGCTGCTCGAGCATTGATATCGAGCTGAGCCAGAGAATCATCGGTATCACCAAAAGCCGAAATGACTTGGTACATACCGGCGGACATATCTTCTGTCGTCTGAGCGGTTGCTATAGCTAGATCTTGAATACCTTCTTTGAGTTCTTCAACTCGTTCTGAATTACCCGGAATTAATGTGGCTATGTCTGCCATACCAGCATTAAAGTCTATAGCTGCATTGATGGCAGCAGTACCCATCGCGACGATAGGAACTGTTATTCCTGCTGTGAGATTTCGTCCGACTTGAGTTAGGTCCTGTCCAATTTTATTCAGCTTGTTCAGGAACTCGGTATTCTCAAGGCCGAACCTTACCTCAACATCAAAGACTTTACTGGCGCCTGATAACGGCATTAACTCAATTCCTCCAGATTCATATAAGCTGAGTTGAGTGCATCTATTTCCAGCATCAAGCTCTTAATAACTTTGTCAGGATCTTTCATAAATGGCATTGAGCTTACAGCTTTTATACGATCCTCAAGAGCTATCAATCTTCTGGCATAGTTGACAGCATCAACTTTGCAAAGGTATTCGCCTAGAGTTAGTCCACTGATTTCGGCTGAGGTGTATCCCCATCCGGTAAGGACTGCTTCGAGGTAGTAGAACGATCGACCGGTGTCAGGTTTACCCCGAAGGCTTTTAACGTTTCGTTCAGACCGGACGACAAGTTTTTTGTCAAGCTCGGACCAACATTGAACTTAAGAACTTCTGTTGCCAACTCAACAACAGCGGCAAAATCAGCGCTCTTAATTTCATCCCACTCGAGGTCTGTACCATAAGTTACCAGACTCTTGATAGCCTCTTTTGCATTACCACCAATCTTAGTAAACATCTGAGGATCAAAAGCCTGTATGGCTGAGATGTTGGAAATGTCGGTACCGGCAGTCTCTTGATTACCGGTACCGACCGAGCTAACAGCCAATTCAAATATCGGCGAAAAGATCATGATGATATGATCGCCGATGTCTTCGACTATTTCCCATGGTATTCCAACAATCTGAACCTGCTTGCCAAGGAACTCGATCTGCTTTCCTTTGCGAGCAACAATCTTAACTTCACGCTCGAGTTCTTCTCTTGGTGTCTGTGTCATTGCTATTAGCTCCTTCTTGCTTAATTACAATCCGGCAGATTCGGTGGACAAGGTGAATCAGTAGGAGGACCGTTCGGAGGTAGTCCATATCCCATCCAGTACAAAGCATCTGCCAGTGCATCAATCTCCGCATCTGTGTACTGGGTTACAAAAATTCCGTGTATTCCGATAAAACCGATTAAGTCTGTCGGATAGACGTGATAAACTCCAGCATAATCGTATACCCAACATTTACAAGAAACAATGTGAGTTCCGCCACATATCGGAAACTCACAACCGGGAGGAAGTCCGATAGCACCACAAATCTCAGCGGCTAGATGCTGTCGAATTTCATCAGGTGTCATAGTAGTTGAAAACGCTTCTGCGGATCGAGGAGTATTAAGTTTATCTATATACACTTCTCGAAATTCAGCTTCGGTAGCATTCACAAAATTCCCGAGATATTCATAGACAGAAACCGCATTCCCGTCTGATCCTTCAATCCAGAACTCTCTCGGTAAAATAGTTCCAGATCTTTCGCCCGGAGCTTGGTGTACTGTGTTATCGACACCAGACCCCTCTGCAGTTCCGTCAGGGTAGTAGACCGTATCCGGTGAACTCACCTCAGGCGAAGGCTGCAGAGGAGTATCTGGTGAAGACGGATCCATGCTTGCAGTTCCGCAAGACACCAAGAAGACCAAGCACAAGAAGGCTAATATAATCGTAGACCTTTTCATTTTAACTGTCTCCTTGTTGAAAAGATTAATCAGCCGGTTTACGGTGGTGCGCAATCGGCCGCGTTTGCAAATTCAGTCAGTGCCGCCCAGTCAACAAGATCGTAGGTAGCAAGCTGACGATGATAAGTGAAAACATCACCATGCCTGAGTTTCCTCGGGTCAGATAATACCTTCCACTCAAAAGCAAAGCCTGTATTGAATTCCATCTTAGAGAGTTCCCACTCCCATGCAGAATTCGCAACGACTCTGTACAGATGGACTTCAAGTCCTCTGCCAACCGGATTGATGGAGTCATCGTCTTTGAATGAGACAATGACAGGGTGCACATATTTCGGAAGTCTGTCCGGAGGACCAATTGACATATTCACCCACGCGTTCTTGTAGTATGAATAAGTTACAATCAAGACTTCTCCGTCGGGAATTGCACCTGTTGAAACCACACATAACATCGCATGAGTCTCATCAATAGTGTAATCAGTTCCCGGCAGATAAGTAGTTCCACCAGTTGAATCCGTCACAGTGAATGATCCTGTATTGGCAACGTATAATGCACCTCTTACCCACGAAGTAAAGAAGACCGCAGTTTCTGTTACGTTCGCGATAAGTGTTGCATTAGCGATTGTCTCTGCAGCTGCTGTGTCATACACATAAATATTGTATGAATCAGGATCACATCCGGCAGGTGGTGTGATTGTCAAAGTGACATTCTCACCGAGCACAACGGCCTGACCAACAGACTCAACATGCGTACCTTCAGTTACTCCATACAGAGCAGTTACTACAAAGACATAAGTACCGTTTGGAATTGTACCGCCTACTCCAAAAACACCAGCTACTGCAGAAACAGCCGCGGGTAAAGCGCCTGTTCCATAAAAGCCACTGTTGTATGTAAGGATCTTTTGAGGACCATCATACATCGGTAACCTTTCAGTAACGGTCTCGATAGAACAACCGGTAACTGCAGGGGTGGTGCAGTTCTTCATAAACAGACGCTGAGTGTTAGGATCCAAAGTCTCTCGGAACATTCCTTTGAGCTTATAAGTTTCCTTCACTGGTCTGCTATCAATCTCAGTCTCAACTCCCCGAATCATTTCAGTGAGTTCCTGAGACTCGACTTCTTTGGAAAGAACGATGTCATCGACCTTTCCGACACGGACGAGGTGGTCATTTACCTCATCATAAAGGCACAGAACCGCAGGACCTATCTGCACAAATTCTGGATGACTGTGCTGATTAGTGTCGCTCATTTATCTGTCGCCTCCTTTCTTCGTGGATTTATCCGCTGATTTTTTCTTAGAAGATTTCTTCTTCGGCTTAGCAGAAGTAGCCGCCTTGTTGGCTCGGGCTGTGGTTTCCATGATGAACTTATGACGACCAAGTTCAGACGAGGCACGCGATCGAGCCAAGCCGGAACGTGGATCATCAAATCCTTCATCGTGCTGAGGAATATCAGCAACCACAGAATCAGGAGCCAGATCAAAGATTACACGTTCTTCCGGTGTCGGAGCATCAATCACCTGTCCCGGCTTATATGAGCGAGAGACAGTACCCGTTTTTGCTCCATGACTACTGACTTCCGTTGGCTCTCCGTTCGGATAACTTTCCTCAAGTGTTTTGAGGTCATCACCCGCAACAGACAGACCAGCGATAACTCGCACCGGACGATAGTCGTTTAAATCTGTCATGAGTAAATCACATCCCTATATTTCACCTCGAAGAAAAATGATGCAGCCACAACTGGCCTTCTCATTTCATCCTCAGTGAATATTAAATGCTGCATTGAAGTCCATTGATTCCAGTCAACTATTCCACCTCGACCTGTAGCATGACCAAGCGATTTATCTAAGGCGAGTATAGACCTGATGGCCTGATAAATCTCGTGCATCTCATATTGAGCAATTGCAAAAGTTTCGCCTTGACATTCGATCCTCACACCTAATGAAGCAGTGACTAGTTCTTCAGCTTCAGGTTGTCGCTGAATTTCATCAATGAAAAATGCGATCGCAGGAAAACGATCAGTATGTTCAGACGTAGAATCCAGAAGATCTGAACCATCAATACCAACAGGTGTCATGACATTTAAATTACTGACAGCCTCATAGCGAGCAAGCCAATCAGCATTAAAAGTATAACCAGCAGGTGCCGGATCACTGCAGATAGAATAGACCACGTTTTTAATCTGGTCACTAGCCGCAGAAATAATCCTGTTAGCTTTCGCTTTTGTTGTTGTCGGTACAGTCATGAGCCTTCTATTGGATCCTTTATAGTTCTCTGATATAAGACATCGACTAAGAAATTCTGATCGTTATCCGTTAAGTAAATAAACTCTCTCATCGGAGGACGATCACCTTCACCACCTTCGTTATGAAATCTGGCCTTAGGATCATTAGTTCCTACAATAGCTCCACCGACATTAGCCTGATAGTGAATTGAACCAAACATCAAACCTTTATCCTTCAGAGGTTCAGAAGAATCTCCTCCACGACCCGGTCTGTTTTTGGTTGCTTCACTTAAAGGTGGCCACGGTGAACCGTCAGCATTTTCCTGTGTCTTAAAATGATTCAGTTGTATTCGGCGCATCCTTGCACCTATACCACGGAAAACAGGCATTGTGTGAATTCCAGCACGTTCAAGACGTCTGACCATTTCTTTAACGTCTTCAATACCTGACACAGTTACTGTCGGATTAGTAGTCATTGCGGGTTCGTAAATCCTGTTAGTGAAGTATCAGTAAATTTCCTTCCAATGTCTTTTCGTTCAACATCATCGGCAACACGGTCTGTCTCATAGCGAACAGGTTTCTGAGCAACCTCTTTACCTGATGCTGTATCAAACCGCCACCGACCTCTCTGAACCATTGTGACACGCTCAAAGAATATCTTCTTCTCATCGTTGTGAGGATTGTCTTTGTCAAAACGACCACGACGTGCCCACAGACGATATGCTACATATCCTCTGACCATCACCTCAATGTCTGGAGAAACATTACCTGTGGCATAATCATCGAACGGAACTTCCACATGACCCCTGAGATAACCATCAAGTTCACGGCTAACAGAACGAATAACTTCTTCGATGCTGGCTATTACATCAGCATCAGTTATAACTCCGCCAGACCGTTCAATAGCAGTGTTGACTGCATGTCTCTCACCCATAAGATCAGCGACAAGTTCAACCGTGGTATATTTCTCATTAGCCATGTTTCAGTCTCCGTTCAAATGATTATAATGCCAGTAGCTTCTCCGCAGTCTTGGCTCCAATACCCTGAAGTTTTACAAGTTCATCTTTGGTCCAGTCCTCCAGATCGCTGACCGAAAGTATACCAGCTTCCTGAAGAACTTCCGCTTGAGTTGAATCTATAAAGTCAAGGTCTGAAATTCCAGTGTCAACAGGGGTTTCCCCCGAGCCAGTGTCAACAGGTTCTACAGGCTCTCCAGCAGGCTCTTCCGTTTCTCCCGGCGTGAAAGTATTCAGGTAACCCTTATTCTTCCAGTGCTTGAATGACGGATGATCCTCAGGTACTTCATCACCGATATTAAAGAAGTTGTTTTTACCAACTTTACCGGTGGTACCTTTATGAAGAGTCTTGTTAGCTCGATAAGCCATAGTGATTCCTCCAAAGAATCAGGATAAATAAGGCTTATGTCTGAATACCGGTAATGACTGCACCTGCGCGACCATTCGTAATCTGCAGATCCCAGTCAGACCTTAAGTCAAACATTTCACCCTCACGAGATTCGATGCGGAACCGGCGAAGTCTGCCCATCATTCCGGGCGACAGGACGTTTGCATTCCAGACAAACTGGTGGGCAAAGCCTGCTGTGTCGGTAGTTCCGTTCTCATCGAAGTAATACAGGAAAGCCCAGTCATCATCGATGTTGGGTAACTCTTCCCAGATGAAGGCCGTTGCTTCTGCTTCAAGAGGAGCAGCAGAATCATAAATCGCACCTGCCTTCATAAGTTTCAAGTTATAGACAACATCCCCGAGTGATCCACTTCTCAGATAACTGTCTCCCTGAGTGTACTGGATCATATTGGTAAGGACTGCATTCCTTGAAAAGATGTCGTATGCGATAGGTGACATCAGCATACGGTTGGGAGCGACACCGGCTGCGAGCGTGATAAGACGAACAGCAGCATCAATATCGATCTTGGGATTTGTAGTGGCAACATCCCACGCAGCCGCGGCTGCAAAGTGATGACCGGCTGCGTGGAAGTTATCCACGTCATCGATCAAAGCTGCCAACATTCGTTCCCTGCGGATAGCCTGATTCTGTGCAAGACCAGCAACTTTCCTCTGCTCGACTGCATCAGGATTATCTGCATTGAGACGAATTCCATCAGGAAGGAAATTAGACTTACCGATAAGGCGAGTTGCATAATTCCCTTTGTCAATGACTTCATTCATCTCTGTTGATTCCTGCCCGTAGGTCAGATCTTCTTCGTGCTCGTCATTGATTGACTCGCCCGGATAAATGACCTGATAACCACCGGACTGGTTTCCGACTTTAATTATGGGAGCAATGTTGTTCGCCATAAAGTTTGTGTTCAAGTAGAACGACTGAACACTGAAGTCGGTAAGAGCAGCATCAATGTGCCCTTGTTCAATGGTAGGTTCTCCGTACATTTTGTAGGTTCTCCTTTAAGAGATGAATTAGATTTTAAACAGGTGCAGCGTCTTTGCTGTCATACATGGTAATCCACATATGAGACTCAACACCATCTCCGGAGGCAACATTGTACATCTTACCGACGACGTACTCGATTGCTCCACCAACAATGGGAACCACTCGACCATTGGCATCTGACTTCACCATCTGGCCCATTGTAAGTTTTGCTCCGGCAAGAACAGGTACCATTCCATGAATTGCAACCTCACACTGTACATGCTCCTGATTTCCATCAGCGGCATAAGCTGCAAGGTCAGCTGCATCAACAGTATTCAATGCAACACCGAGAGGCACATCGTCTGCTGTCGACGGAATAACCTCAGTGTCGTCTGTGCCAAGTGTAACTACCTGACCCATGAGAACTGCTGTCTCTGCGAAGAACCGCACGGAATGAGAATGCTGGCTCTTCTGATGTTTCTGTCGTGTTGTGGGATAAGGCATTTAAGTTGTTACCCCCGTGAGTTCGGCCTTAGCCTGTAAGTAGGCGTCTGAGACCTTAGTTCCTTCTTTGATTAGCTCACGTGCACGAGCTGTAACCTCGATCGTTCCGGGTGCAACACGAACGTCTGAATTTTCTAATCTATTCAGATCGCGGTTGTCGACCCCACCCTTAACGACCGTCAGCTTGTCGCCGGTTTTTACACCTTTGACAGGAGCAGCGGTTGCATGTGCAACACAGTCAAGGACTATGTTCCTGACTGACTTTTCACCGATCACAAGATCAGGTGAAATAGCAGTTACGGCATCGACGAGACCCATCTCAACATGAGCAGGAACAATTGTTCCAGCTGCAAGTAGTGTGTCAATCGCCGATTGCACGTTGGCTCGATCGAGTTCTGCGGCTGCTGCCTGTTCGGATTCCCGAACAGCGGCAAGCTCGCTTTCTGCCGACTCAGCTCTGGCCGTAAGTTCGGCGATCTGGTCAGCATTCGTGGTACCTTCTTCGGTACCATTGACATCGTCTGCCATTTTGTCGATGCCTCCTTTAAATTCTTTTGTATGTGATTTGATCCAAGATTTCGCTTTGACCAAGTCCCATTTTGATTTATCAAACAATAAGCTCTGGACCACAAGTCCGTTCTTATCGCCATCTGCTGGTACATATTGAGTCTTAAGTTTTCCGACAATAGCCTTGATCCGCTTGTCGGTTTTAAAGTCAACTGTCTTCAGCGACTTAGGATTAAATCTGGAAGGTGTCCGGACACGATAAGTAATATGCTCATCATCCTGACTCCAGATAAATTTGACCGCATTAAAAGCCGCAACAAGTTCTTCCTCAGGAACTTCCATCGCCGCTGCCAGATCATTAATATTTTCAAGCCTGACAACAGGACCCATTCCTGTGACCCTCGGGTTTCCCGCACCGAGTAAAGATATATGGCACATATACCAGATACCTTCGAACGGATAATCACGCCTGATGAAAACCGATCGCTCAGGATAGGATCCAGATTCAACAAGCCACGACCCTTCAGCAGTTAACCCGACAATAGCATCAAGTCTGACTTCACCTTTATCATCAGAATCATTAACAACTTCTAATGATAAAATATGACCAAAGCTCGGGCCTTCATCCATATGATCTACAACAACCGGAGCTTTTAAAGTCTGAGTATCATAACTTGTTGCAAGTTCCTTCATCAGCTCAGGTGTCATATTAAAACCCTGCCAGTCACCTTCTCGCATGATGGTCATTCTGACTTTCTCTGTATAGTCAGTTATAATATCAGGCATTGCGTTTCTCCTTGATCGCATCTTTTATTTCTTCGATACTAGCACCCTCAGCTTCCATTCGTTGGACCATCTGTAAAGTGCTATCGTCTTTGTAACCCGGTGATATTTTATCCGCCATAATCTAACACCTCATCCCAGCCAATTCGCTGATACTGCCAGTCTTCTGGATGTTCATTAATATAGATTTCCATTGCGTCACTAATGCCTACATCTCTCTTCTCCATTATCTCAGTTACCGCATCATATATCTTTTGTACCTCAGCTTGATATTTAATCGGATTACTCATTACTTCAGTCTGTACATCAAAGCCGCGGTATTTAAGAGCCTGTATTGAATATTCACCTACAACCACAGATACAGTTTCCATCGGGTTAGCCCACATGTTAATCATATCTTCGGCCGAGAATGTTGTATCTAATGGATGAGAATGTGTAGTCATCAAACCCGGATACTCATGAATAATTGTTTCTTCAGCACCGACAGGCATAGGTAATCTTACACTTGAATGATCGCCTTTAACAATACCTGTTTCTTCAAGTAGAAAACCATCTCTGTCAAATATAGCTCCATGCTCAATCTCTTCTAATCCAGTACCAGATTTCTCTGCTAATTTTCGTATTTCTTCCCAAGTCTCTTTTACAAAATCTGGTTGCTTCTCAAGGTGAGGAACCATACTAACAAAAATATCTATACCTGACTGAGGTTCAGGCGGATGTTCTAAGACTGGTTGAAATTCTCCAAAGCCAGATTGTGCAGGAACAGAGGGAGTACCCGAAATTTCTCGACCCTCTAATTCATCAGCAAAGACTTCTACTATAGTTGATCTGCATTGGAAGTGAAGAGGTGGTGCAACACCTGCAGTCTTAAGATCTTCTAGCTTGTACAGTTTGCCATGTCTCTCGCGACAAATGTCAGTCTCGCGGCCATCCATGATCGCTATAAATTCGATAGCTGCAATTGTGTCTTCATAACCCGGATAAAACATACCTTCCATGTGTCCGTTGTTATAGGCACTACTCATGTTAGTCCTGAAGATATTTTCTGCATGGACTACATTTGGCAATTGTAAGTTGCCTATGAAATCAGGTAATGTCATACCTTCTTTTAAAGCACTTACCAAAAGACTTCGGACTGTATGCTCAATTGTTTCGGCAGACATACCAGCGGCTGTCAATGCGTTCCTTCTTTCAAATGATAATAGAGTATCAAAATCTTCACGATCCATAACAGACCGATCTTCAAATAATTTAATAGCATCCTGAAATGGCAGAGGCTCGAATTCATACTTAGCTATAAATTTCTGATAGAACCATTTCTTAAGATTAAACCTGACGGTGGCATCGGGCTCATTGGTAAAGTCATGGAAACCCATTAGCATAGAATAATAACGGGCATCAAGCAGATAGGCAGCAAGCTTATCAGAATCCAGTTTAAAACTGTTAGCATTCTCGGCAGCGTTCTCAATAGTCTTCTGTCGTTTAACCCATGACTTAACCTGCTTGAGAATATCATCCATAACCGGCTTACTCTTTTTGATGGCACCGTCAATCAGCTTCTGTTGATTGTCAATATACTTAGCCGCTCTTTTACGAGCCGAGAAACTCAGGCGGTATATCTTAGGGTTTACAGCTTCCCCCTCATCTGGATTATCATCCGGTTCTTCATCTGGATCCTGAGGATCATCTTTCTTTTTACCAGCAGGAACATCCTGCATAAACGGACTTGGTGCCTGAGTCATTTCAATTAACTGTTCACCCTCTTCAGCAAGCGGCAAATTCAACATCTCAGCAGCATCACCAACAGCTACTGGAATCTTAATCTTTGCAGCTTTGATAAGAACATCAGCAAGTGCACTTGTATCTTTCTCAGGATCATATAACAACCGCCAGAAAGGATAGTCCTGTGGTTCAGGAAAATTAAGCAGGACCATCGGCTTAACCAACTGGTCATTGATAGTAGCCATTACAGATTCAGCATCAGCTTCTTTACGTTCTTGGAATCTGTGTTCATGGACCTGAGCTTTTGCCCTTGATCCTTCATTACCTGCTGAAGACTGTGTGCCACCTAATACACGATAAATCATTTCCTCGTTACAAGCTTCTCGTAAAGCTGATGCAAACTCAGGATCAATTTTAATCTGAGGAAAGTCTACGTTAGATCCTTCAGGTAAGGCGCCATAGGAATCACCCATAATGCCTCTGAGGAATTTCTTAAAGTCTTCTATCTGATTTTCATTCCAGCCTTCTGGATAGTATCCAATAGGAGTAACAACTGCACCACGTTCTGCAGCCTTCAGCCACCATGCCATTCCATGGTGTTTAAACCACCACATCCACCAGACACTTGTGCACAGACTTGTGCCATAAGGATTCTCGTACCTTGGCCTGAAGATATGATGGATAAACTTATTTGGAGGAAGTTCTTCGCCATCCCATGAATTGGTCCGTGTCTTAAGTCTCAGATTATATTCTTCATCAAAAGTAAATCGCTCAGGCCTTCTCGAAAGCAGTTTAACCGGTACCCACTTTTGCTGACCTTCCCATGTAACTAAGTCCCAGACTATTTCGCATACTGAGAAACCGGTTCGAGCTGCAGAAAGTATTTGTTCAAGGTCTTGTTTAAATCGTTTAAGCTGACCGAAACCAAAGCGAATAAACTCGGCAATCTTTTCATCGCTATCATCATCTGACGCAGAGACTACATCCCAACCAAGACCAGCCACAGCATCAACTCGAGTTTCTAACAGACCAGCTAATACAGGATCAGCATCAACCATTACATCGTAATAATCAAGTACCCCTCGTCCTCTTTGTAAAATAATTTTATCAGGAGACCGTGAAGCAGTCATCCGTGAGAAGACATCGTGGGCAGTATTAACGTTGGATAATTCCTTCATTAACTGCTTACTATGTTGAGGTGTGTCTGTCATACATGATACCCCTGTAATGCTGCATCTGATTCTCTCATTGTATCAAACTCAGAAGGCTTAGGCGGAGTCAAGTCAGTAACCTTACCAAAGACATACCAGTTACCATATCTGAAAGCCGATGTTCCATGGTTATTTGCATCAACCGGTTTCTCTGAAAAGTTCTGCATGTTCCTTTGTTCTGGATATTTCTCCATGCCGTATTCAGCAATTAGTTCCTCGCACCTAGGATGAATTCTAACTTGTCCCATTGCCATCTTTGCTCTGACTGAATCTATCGAGTCAATAATCGGCGGCTTGTCAAAGTTCCTTATCCATCGACCACCGAGTCTGGCGTTAGTCTGTGGATGTCTCCATGTAGCTAATGTTTTAATAGTTCCCGGCTCAGCTGGATCTGCAACATTGATTTCGAACGGAAAGATATTGTCCATCTGAGCTAAGACCATCGCATGCTCGGTCGGTGTTCTTCTGGCTCGATAGTATTCATTCCAGATATACCAAGTCTCACCTAGCTTGCAAACAATCAAACAAGCGAAAGGATTAGCGAAACCGAAGTCTATAAACCGGTACCAAGTTCCTTGCTTAAATAAAAGAGAAGCTATTTCCTTACACTCTGTCAGAGACATAATGCAGTCCTGAGCTTCTTTATAAACAACACCAGACCTTGGCACAAACTTTGCATTCCACTCGCGATCGATAATGTCCATTGGAACACCTGCATCGATCATAGCTTGTATCTCATCTGCTAGCCAAGGAATATGCCAGTTCTCAACTGATGGACCTGCAGTAAAACCCCATTCCTTATTATCTGGATTCTCGCCCATTAATTTCCATCGATGAGCTAAGGTTCCGGGTGCATCAGGTGTTCCTATCCCTACAAACTTTCCTTTTGATTCAGCCATTGTAGGAAACAAGACTTCATAGTAAAGCTGGCGTGGATGATCTACATGAGGAGCTTCGTCAGCAAAAACATATTGCCATGAATATCCTCGACCAGCACGCGGATTCTTACCGGTCATACCTCTGAACACGCTACCCCAAGGAGTTCTTAATTGCTTGCTGCCCTTGGCTCGTCTATCAACTGTAAGTGGGATACCTCGATCATCAGCGAAACCAGCAACTTGATCGAAGATAACATCTAGCTGATCGTCCTGAGGTGCTACCAGTAAAATCTTTCTAGGCCATTGAAAAGGATCATTGGGATTAGGCAGTGTCCATTGCATTCGCTGCCATTGCAGCCAGATAAGAATAGACAAGAACATTGACTTACCCCATCTTCGGCCACTGGCACAGAATATTCTTCTGTACATTTCAATAACTTGGTAAAAAGTTATCTGACCGGGATGCGGTTCAAAGCCAAGTTCCTTCATCATCGACCATTCCCAACGCTTGACTGGAAAGTCAAATTCGTCAGCTTGGCAAAGAAGGTCTTCTGATTTTGATTCCAATGTACTCATTAGGATCGAAGTCCGCTGGATCTAAGCCTGAGGTGGCTGCAAATTCCTGAGCAAGTCTCTGCTGGAACTGCTCAAACAAACGATCGTCGTTAGCTTGCTTCGATCTGTGACTGACTAGCCACACAGATCTATCTGTATTTTTGTTAACAATAATATCATGCCTGATATTTGCCCAAGCATGATGGATCAATTCACCATCGAGTTTTTCCTCCACGGTAGAATCTACCGCAAGAATAATTTCATCGGATTGCATGTCTCGTCTGATGGTCCTAACTGAGACACCATGTTTTGCTGCAAGCTCTTCGACATCTGGAAAGCTGGTTGGATTAGCAAGAATGTCCGCGACAATTTCTTGACGTCGCTTGGTTACTTTATCCTTACCCATAAACCGCGAAGGTTCGGAGTTTGGATCGTGGCCATTGTCGCCAGTCTCGGTCATTGCTACCTAACCTCGTGACAAATGAAACAGCCTTTGTCAGTATAGGATCTTACACACAATGTGTCTGAGTAACCGTCTCTGACTGGACCGACTTGAGCATCAGGATTTGGAGTAACAGGGGTATCACCCGAGCAGCTCGCAGCGATCAGTATTCCGACAGTTAGAATTAGTATTGAAATGATTTTTCTCATGGTGAAAATATAACTCGCCTTGGTGCAGAAGTACATAGCCTATATTATAATTGGATAACAGGGAGTGGATTTGTATATTCAGATAATAAAAGCCTGCGGAAAGACCCTTCCTGTTAGCTTTTTGTCTGGTGACACTTGAACCTTGTACTGTCACAAGAAGTGTCTCGAGAAGTGTCACACTGAAACCCAGTAACCATCACGTCTACAGCGTCTGGTGACACTTGTGACGCTTCAAAATGAGTTATGAAAGAATAAAAAATTTTTCGTATAACTCCCTTAAATAATAATGAAGTCACCAAGCTCCGTGAGGCTTGGTATCACTGGCTTTCAGGTGTGACACTTCATGGGTGACACTTGATTTTGATGTGTCACGGCTCAAGATCAACAGAAGCCTTTATCCATAAGCCTTAGAGGAGTTTCCTGTAACCACAGGGTGAAAAGTGTCTGCAGAAAATAATTTCATTTTATCTCGTTTTTTGACCCATAGGAGTATACAAAAGACAGATAACATTATATAATTAGGTAGGGTTGTACCCGAAAATCTGATGAACAAAAGGAGAATCAAGATGACAGATCACATTAAGAAAGATGGCCCGATGCTGAAGATCGTGGAAAGCAGAATCGATCAGTTCAAAACTCTGCTGAGCCAAATGGACAACGAGGAAATGAAGCAAGCTCTTCCGATTTTCAAAAGAGCAATGAAGCGAGCCTCGTCAGACACTGCGAGCAATTTCAGAATCGGCGACAAGGTTAAGTTCGATGCCAAGACCCGAGGAATCATCAGAGGAATTGTGGTCAAGCGAAACCAAAGGACTGCCAAAGTTCAGACTGAAGGTGGAACGACATGGACAGTCGGTTGGGGAGCACTCGAATCTGACGCCTAAGTCGAAACCCTCTTCGGAGGGTCTGACCGAGGATGAGCTCTCGGCACTGATGAGACAGCTCAAAGGAAAATGACATGAACCAAATCAAAATGCAGGTCCCATTGACCAACATACTATTCACCGAGTTGACCAACGGCGGTTGGATGGCAGAAGCTGATGGTGCTTGGTATGATCCTGATGCTGAACACAAAGGCATTGGATCCACCAAGAGGAAAGCTTTTGCTGATCTGATGGAAAGTCTTCACTTCACACCGTTCAATGATGATCCTCATGCTGATGTCACTTATGATCTTGGCGAAGAGGAATCTGAAATTAACGATGCGATCTTCAGAGCAATGAGAAGACTGTCCTCCTCAGACGACTCGAACGAAATCCGAGACAGCTTACATCTTTGTTATGCAGGAGCCTCGGGTGGTTCGAATCCTCAAGAGGCTGAGCAGATCGAGTATGAGCTCGAGCTCAAAGTTGCAATCAGAACTATGAACCTTATCGGTTTGGATGTTGCTTGCGACAACTCAGCAGAGACCGACGAGTGGACAGACAAGATGAGGACTTATGTCCACCATGTTGTCTATATCGATTTCCTTGAGAAAGAATCGATAGCCCACAACCCTAAGCCAAAGGAACTCGGCGAAATAATCGGTAAGTGCTTCACGCAGTAAATACTTACCACCCCTGCTACATGACCCTCCTTCTCGGAGGGTTTTTTCTTACCAATTTCTCCACTCGAAATTTTTAAAAACATAAAACACTTTTAAGGGTTTACATCAGTAATCTTAAGAGGTATACTATTGTCATGGCACAACCACACTATCTACTTTATGAAGGTCGTGTCTACCCGAAAGCTGCTGATAAAAGATTCTGTGTCGTCTATCAACAAGTATCTTATGTTCCTCAACCATGGAGCTCAAACAAACTTGCCGAAGAGATAGATGGACTGCAGATATACCAAGCCAAGTATGTGCTTGAGCAATGTTATGAAAGGGTAGTTCACGTAAGTCCTGACAGCCCATGTCTGATTTGCTATGGTCCGATCGATCATCAGCAAGAATTGGAAGACTTTGAAATGGACGTGGAATGGGAAGATGATTTTTACAATGATGTCGTCTTCGCAGATGAGGAAGAAACAGATGAATAAAATATTTGAAGCAGACAGAAGAGCAATGACAACCATCAATAATTATCGGCGTGAGTTCATTGCTTTATCAATTATATTAGCTATCACGGTTTCACTTGTGATACAGCTTTCGGGTGGCTCCGAGCCTGATCCTCAAATGGGTAACTCCTGCCCAGTCTCATCAGACGACACGGATGGAATTCGTTCCAACGGCTCGGAGCCACTATCTACTTCAGAACCTGAGTTTGTCGGACTGTTCGGTGTGATTGAGAAAGACCGTCTATTTACATATGCTCGAAAACCTGCAGTAGATCCTAATCGTATAATTGTCTGTCGTATTACGCATTACGGCAGTCCCTTGTTCCCACCTTCCAACTACGTGGCTCGATGGCCAATGACTCTGACATCAGCAAGCCGATGGGCAGAGGAACTTGGTCTCGATGGAATCTGCGCAGTTTGGACAACAACTCCATGGTACAACCGAATCCGAGACGAGCAACCTCCCATCCTGCAGGTTGACGGACACGGCTTGTTCCTTGCAGTTGACCGAGTAGGACATGGGACAGACGTTGATCTTTACGTCAGAGACTCGTCTGTCCCATTGTTCGCTCATTACAAAAATGTTGTTGAGATTCCTTGGCCTGATGAAAATCCTAACATGGTTACTCAAGCAGATCAACAGTCTGCTGAATAAATGGATAAAATATAATCGGAGGAAACATGAGACCCGAAGAAGCACAAGCGGTAATAGAAAAACTTCAGATTTACATTAACCGCGGATGGGATGTTATTGTTGTCTGCTTTGAAAATAATGATAGACAACAAGTAGCAAATCAAATAATGAACTTGTTACGAGGAGTCGTCAGGCAGACCGAGAAGACCAAGTTCCAAGTTCTAAGTAAAACGCATACAATAACACTTGCCTGCTGGTACGAGCAGTCTGGTGGCTTCTCAGATAAGACTGGGATTATCTTCTCGCCGCAGTTATCATCCATCTATCGGAAATGCAGATCATGGATGGATACCATGGCGGCGAATGAAACAAACTTCAGACCTGAAGAAATGAAGGAGAAAGTTACCGATGGCAACAATACTTGAAGGAACTGAAAAGAATATTCAGATACTTCTGAGCAACAAGGAACTGCATGACCAACTGCTTGTTATCGAGCGAGCGGGCAGAACTTGTTATCAATCTATTAAAGGTCCGATAACCTACGAGACAGCCGAGAAATTCTGCAAGATGCTTTTGAAGCGGGGACATTTGTCAGTGCTTGAGCACAGTCATGTTCCAGTCAAACTTGTTAATCCATCAAGAGGTGTGACACATGAGCTTGTCAGACATCGAGTGGCCATGGCTTTCTCTCAGGAATCAACTCACTTTGTCGATGAGTCTGACGTGACCTTTATCATACCACCGAATATTAATCCTGACCAAGAAGTTCCTCTTGATGAAACAGGCAATCACGCAATGACTGCAAGAGAACTTGTTGAACTGATCGAGGCATTCTACCGAGGACTAATCAGCGAAAAGATTCAACCTCGATACGCAAGACAGTTTCTGCCTATTGGACTTAAGGCCGAGATAATTGCCTCGACTAACTTCAGGCAATGGCGTCACATCTTTATGATGAGAACGCAGAAAGCTGCTCATTGGGAAATCAGATCCTGCATGGGTAACCTTCTTCGTCAACTTCAGAATGCTGTACCTGTTGTCTTTGATGACTTCGAAGAAATCGGTGTTGACAATCTCGGTGTTCCTTATTACACCTGCGAATACGGCTCAGTTGGAATGCTGGTCAACAAGGAAAGCAAATGAAAATCTTCTCAATGAATAAGATCCGACAATGGGCCCGAGTAACAGGGAGGGAAGTCGAGTCTGACGGACATGGAGGTTACTCCCTGTTAACAAAGTCAAGTACTCGAGTACGCAAGTCAAAGACTATGAAGAAACCAGCATTCAGAAGATATGTCTCAGGCCTTATGGTGAAAGAACAAACAATGGCATGAGACCATACAAATGCAGAATATGTGGTGGCTCAGACCATTTTGTAGAAGGTGATGGCCACAGACGTTGTTCAGTATGTAGAAGGAATTGGTCTCAGGCATATATGACAAGCTACAATCCTCAGTATCGAGAGGAAAATAAAGAAGAGCTTGCACGGAAGAGAGCAGAAAAATATGAACGGAATCGCAGGAAATATCTCGGTATGTGGGCTGCATGGCACTCAGACAATCCGGACGTTGCCAAGAAGCATCGGAAGAAACGAGAAGCTAAGATCAGAGCTGGCCGAGTTACAAAAGAAGAGTTACAGCAAATTGTTGAAAGGGACAATGGACAGTGTATTTATTGCGGTACCAAAGTCCAGACATCCTGCACTCCGTCAAAGCCTCGTGGTTTCGATCATCTTATTCCACTACTATCTGACAATGGAGAACACCGTCCTTGGAACTTGGCGGTTTGTTGTGTTGAATGTAATGCTGATAAACATCTCGTACATTTTGCGAAGTATATCTTCAGGAAAGGAGACTCGATTGTTGGGGACTTGTCTCGATTGCCTGATATAGTTTGGGAAGGAGAAATCTAATGATAAAAAAATTCAAGATCAAAAGAACACGCGGACACTTTACAAAAGTCATGGTTCATGAAAGACATGCAAATGATCTGGTTAAAAGGTATCGCTCAACGATGTGTGATGACTGCGAGAAAAGAAAGTATACTTATCCTCAGTCAGAACCAGTCTTTGCAGTTATCGGTCCGGTGGTTCCGCCTGACCACCATAACTGCAGGTGTGAAATGGACGAGCCTTTTGAAGACGATGAATTTGATGCAGACGCATTAGATATTTCTGACTTGTTAGATGAAGATGGTTTTACTGAATTATGAAAGTATCAGTTGCCAAATGTACTTGCGGACGATTGATATTTTTAAGTCAGCAAAGAAATGAACCTAAGCTGGCAACTATCTGTATAAATTGTTTCAGGTCGTTGTGGTGGAAAGATAAGAAACCGATAGCTATCAGTTATGACCAAGGCAAAAGAATAGAAACTCAAGTCGAAATTGTCGGCTTAAAGGAGATAAATTAAATGTTTAATCTTACACCTCCCGAGCAGAAATTTGTTTTGCTCGGAGACGTCCGAGACGTTAATGAGCTTGGACGAACACAGAATACTGAAGCCATCCATTTCCATCATACAGCTGGACATCCGATGGCAACTGCCGAACAGATCGATAAACTTCACAAGAAGAGAACTTACAAAGACAGTCAGGGCAATATCAAAAACTGGTCTGGTATTGGTTATCATTTTGTGATTCTTGAGAATGGGCTTATTCAGCTCGGAAGAAATTTCAACAAGACACCTGCATCAATCGGCGGACATAACTCTCATGCGATCGCGATGGTAATGACCGGTAACTTCTCAGAAAAACCAATGCCAACCAGACTTGATCCTCAGGCAAGAGCTGCTGGTCTGTTAGCTGCCTTTCTTATCATTGAGTTTGATGCACCTTTCCTATTCCACAGCGACCTTGCTAGTACAGAATGTCCGGGTCTGAATATGGATCATGAAGTAGTCATGAAATATATTGACCATGTAATGAGTAACCTAACAGACTGGGGCCGCTGGTATGCAGATCATGTCATTGCTTTTAATTCTCTGCATCCGGGTTTCAGATATACTTCTAATCCTGAACTCAAGCCGGTGTGGGTATGACGAAGACTGGTTGCCTGATGATGTTACTGGTTGTATTTTTCGGCCTGCTGTATTTTGGTTTCTTCTATGAGCCCAAACCATATTATCCATCAGGGCCTGAAGAAACATGGAAGAGCTATCCAGTTCTGCAATGGACACTCGAAGATGGATGGACAAGGACAGGAACTTATTCAGAATCGAATTACGGCAGACGAAGATATAAAGGAGAATAAGATGGAAGATTATATGGTAACAGAACCTTATGCTCATCAGACCGAAGCGCTTGAGCTATCAAAAGATAGACGAGCTTACGGACTTTTATTAGAACAGGGGTTAGGAAAAACCAAAGTTATTTTGGACAATGCCGCCTATCTGTTTTACGAGGATAAGATTGCTGGTCTTCTGGTCTTTGCTCCTAACGGAGTTCACACAAACTGGATTCGCAGAGAATGTCCGGTTCACTTGACTGACGGAGCAGATCCAATGCTCTTTGCATACGACACAGTTAAAAGGAAAAACAAAAGTTATCAAAAACTTTGGAAAGAATTTCTCAGGCACGAGGGTCTGTGTGTTTTTGCAATTAATATTGAAGCTCTGTCCACATCAATCAATGCTTTAAAAGACGCAGAGAAATTTCTCAGGTCACGAAAGTGTATGCTTGTTGTAGACGAATCTTCAAGGATTAAAACTCCTAAGAGCAAGCGTACGAAGAACATTATCAAGTTAGGTAGACTAGCACCTTATCGCAGGATACTGACTGGAACCCCTGTTACTCAGTCTCCGTTTGATCTGTTTACACAATTTAAATTTCTCGATGCTGACTACCTTGGCTTTGGTTCTTATTACGCTTTCAAACATCACTACGGAATTTGGGAAACAGAAGTCTTAGTCCAGAACGGACAGACAAGACAGTTTGAAAAACTTGTCAAGCACATGAGGTTGGATGATCTTGCTAGAAGGATTAAGCCTCATTCATTCAGACGGACTAAGGCTGAGTGTCTGGACTTACCTCCGAAGATTTATAAAACAATTAGTCTGCCAATGTCACCGGCTCAGAGCAAACTGTATAATCGAATGGATGAGCATGGAATACTTGAGTTTGATAACTTAGAAATTCTAGCACCTCATCAAATAACTAAGCTCCTTAGGTTGCAGCAGATTACCGGAGGGTTTATACCTTCAGAAGAAATTGACCCAACCACGCAAATCAGTGGTCAGGCAATTCCGGGCCCTAACCCCAAGCTCAACTTTTTAATTGATGCTGTGACAGATGACTATCACGGGAAGACAATTATCTGGGCTAAGTTCAGATTTGAGATTGACTTGATTGTTCAGACACTCGGCGAGAAGTTTGGTCATCAGTCAATTGTGCAGATTCATGGTGGTGTAACAGGGGATGCACGAGATAATTCAGTAGACAGGTTTCAGACCGATGATACTTGCCGATTCTTAGTTGGCCAACAGGCATCAGGTATTGGAATTACTCTGCATGCTGCGGAAACTGTTTTCTATTATTCTAATCCTTTCTCTTATGAGCAAAGGTATCAGTCAGAAGATAGAGCTCATAGGATAGGTCTGAAGCATCCGGTCGTTTATATCGACCTTGTTGTCAGCTATGGTAATGAAGTCAGTGTAGATGAGAAGGTCAGAGGGATATTACATAAATCAAGAAAGATCGCCGACAAGATAACTGGTGATTCAGAAAGGAGAAGCTAATGACTGATGTTGATTTTTTTGAAGATGAACAGTTACCTGTCGACGAAGCAAAGTTGACAAGGCTAGCTGACCTTGCTAAGCTGCAACTCGAACAGCAAGAAAGATTCGAGGAACTAACGGCACAAGTCGCTGATGCCAAGAAAGCACTTCAGCAGACAAGCATGGAAGACATTCCAAGTTTAATGGATGAAATCGGAATGGCTTCATTTAAACTTGAGTCAGGTGCTCAGGTTTCAGTGGAGACAAAGATCACAGCATCGATCGCAAAGAAGAATCAGGCTGAGGCTTTTAAATGGCTGAAAGATAATGGCCATGAGTCTCTTATCAAGAATGATGTCACAGTCAGTTTTGGTAAGGGTGAAGACAAGAAGGCTGATAAATTGACGGCTCAGCTTGAGAAGAAAAACCTACAGGTAAAAAGGAAAACTTCTGTACATGCTCAAACACTCGGAGCCTTTGTCCGTGAGCAATTAGCAGAGGGTGAAGAAGTACCGATGGATTTACTCGGAGTTTTTGAAATAAAACAGACCAAGATTACTGTCTGAAAGGAGACAACCAAGAATGGCTACAGCCAAAAAGAAAGCAGCCAAAAAGAAACCGGCTGCAAAGAAAACCAAGAAGAAGGAAACTGCCTTAGCAAAGCAGGATCCGAAAGCCATGGCCGAAGTCGGAATGTTTGACGACTCAGGCTTAGGCTTTGAAGATGCTGACAAGGATTCATACTCGATTCCGTTTCTGTCAGTCCTTCAGAAGATGAGTCCGCAGTGTGACAAGGACGCAGGAGAATATATCAAGGGTGCAGAACCCGGGATGTTCTTCAACACAGCAACTCAGGAAGTTCTCGGTGACGAGATACTTGTAGTTCCTTGTGCGTATGTCCGACAGCTTATTGAATGGACACCACGCGATCAGGGCGGAGGATTCAGAGGAGCTCATGCACCTGAGTCAATGAATCTTGCGACAATGGAAAGGGATGAGTCGGGCCGGTTCGTAATGGAAAATGGGAATCACCTGATGGATACCCGCTATCACTTCTGTTTGTACATGACGGACGAAGGTCCTCGACAGGCAGTTGTGAGTATGTCCTCAACACAGATTAAAACATCGAGGAACTGGATGACTGCAATGAGAGACTTCAGGGCGGAAAACCCGAAGACCAAGAAGAAGCAGACAGTTCCGATGATGGCTAACATCTGGAAACTTTCCACGATCACTCAGTCTAACGACAAAGGAACATGGAAAGGAATCAAGTTCGAGCACGAACGACTGCTTAATATTCCTGACGAGTCAGACATCTATCTTCTCGGCAAGGAGTTCAACCACCAGATCGCTACGGGCAAAGCTCAGGCAGAAACCCCTGAGGCTGCAGCTGCAGCTACCGGCGATTCAGATCCTTTATTCTAAGACACGGAGGCTTTCATGTCGTCAGTTGCTGAACGTTTTCTTGAAAGGTTTCGTGGCTTACTCAGAGCTCATGGAACTTATCAGACCGGAAAACAGGATGCACGAGGCAAGGTACAAGGACAAGCCCGTACTCTGAAGGATAAAGTCACTGTCCGCAAATGGGACGATCACCTGACCGGTAAGTCTGGGTTAGGGATCGTCCCAGTGGACGATGAAGGTCTGACAAGATTCGGTGCTATTGATGTCGATGTATATGATCTGAACCTCGAGCATCTTGAAAAGAGAATTACAGAAGCTAGTCTGCCGTTGGTTACTACTAGAACAAAATCTGGTGGTGCTCATCTGTACTTGTTTATAAACGGTTCCGCCAAGGCTTCAATAGTCAGAGATAAATTAATGGAATGGTCCATTCTGCTTGGACATCCTAATGTAGAAGTATTCCCTAAGCAATCAGAAATAGCATCGGAAGACGACATAGGCTCATGGATTAACATGCCGTACTTTGCAGGCAAGAGAACAACTAGATATGCAATTGAAAACGGCGAAGCTATCATGGACCTTAAGAAGTTTCTCGAGTACGCAGAAACAAAAGCAGTTACTGAAGATGAACTTGTTAAGATCGAAGGAAAACAAGATCCAGCATTAGAAGGAGCACCTCCCTGTTTACAGCACTTAGCTCGATCAGGTTTTCCGGAAGGCACAAGAAATCAGGCACTTTATAATCTCGGAGTATTTTGTAAACTGTGCTATGGCGATCTTTGGCAGGACCATGTCAGAGAAATGAATAAGAAATATCTTCAGCCACCATTATCAGATAACGAAGTAACTATCCTACTCAAGCAGCTTAACAAAAAGAAATACTTTTACAAGTGTAAAGAACCGCCGATAGTCGGAGCATGTAACCGTTCAATTTGTGGGCGCAGAGAATTTGGAATTAAGCGATCATCAGATGACCCCGGAATCACAGTCGACGGTCTCACCAAGATTCTGACTGAACCTCCTATGTGGTTCCTTAATGTTAACGGCCATAGAATAAAACTTGACTCGACTGAAATCCTACTTAGTCAGAGAAAGTTTGAAGTTGTCTGCGTTGATGCTCATAACATT
>Ga0180432_10003138_pt1 | contig 23904 bp, 15 predicted proteins | sample SS_ome_10_FD_132414 | JGI IMG/M metagenome (GOLD analysis project Ga0180432, IMG submission 132414) | Hypersaline lake sediment archaeal communities from the Salton Sea, California, USA - SS_1_MS_2 metaG | ecosystem: Environmental > Aquatic > Non-marine Saline and Alkaline > Hypersaline >... | reverse complement strand
GGACCTTGCCCTTCATGGCGTCGAAGGCCTCTTTCGGCGGGGAGAACCACGTGGCCAGCCCGGTCTCGTCCTGCACCGGGCCCCAGGTGATCATGCGGTAGCGGACGCCCTCGAAGTTCTCGGCGACGCGCGTCTTGACGATGGCGCTGTCCCAGTAGTTGTCACCGCACGTGTTGATGCCCAGGCGAATCGTGTCCGCCACCAGCACCCGGTCGGTGATGCGCACCGTCGTGACGTTCGCCTCGCCGGCGGACAGGGCCGCGGCCCCCATGGCGACAACTGCGGCTGTCAGCAGGCTCCTGGCGATGACAACGCTCCCGTCAAGCGGTACTGCCTGGAAATGGCGACCGGCCGGCGCATGACAATGCCCGGCGAGACCACAGGTGGAATGGCCCGTACGCCTTACGCTGACATCAGTCGGCCGAACTCAGGCGCGCGGCCGGCGGAGGCGCCGGCCGCGAGCCCGGACCTGTCCCGGCCGATGGATGCTAATCGAGGTCGTGCGGATCGGCGCCTTCCTGGGCCTTGGCGCTGTCCCACAGGCCGACGGCCCACTTGGAGATGTCTTTCCAGAACCAGATCACCAGCGCCAGCACGGGCAGTGCGATGGCGGCGATGATCAGGATGTACTCAACCATGTCCGCGCCTTGCTCGTCCCTGTGAAGGGCCTGGAGCTTTCTGCCAATCGCCTTGATCATATCCGTATCCTCTCTGTACCGAGTCCGCGCCGCAGTCCACCGCCGGTCTCCGGGCCGGCAGAGGCTGCACCCTGATACGCACCACGTAGTACGTATCATATAGTAATGAACCTTGCATCGGCGTGTCGGTGGTGCGCATTTTCTTTGAATTGGAAAAATTCCGGCTAACGCCTGCGCGCCAAACCACGCCCGCCCCGCCAGAACGGGCTACTTCTGAACGAACCCCGCGTCGACCCAGTCGGCGTGGTCGCAGGCTATCCCGTCGCCCGCGTCCGTCACCACCAGCCGAATCCGCTTGTTGCCCGGCGGGATCGCCACGTTGAACGGGCGGACGACGCCGGCCTTGGTTACCGTCCACTGCGCCAGTCGCCGGCGGTCGACGTAGACCTCGAAGGCCACGCTGCCGCGGGGATCGTCCGATTTGGCGTCGTCCAGTCCGACCAGGGCCACGAACCGCTTGAAGTGCGGCTTCAGCGCGTAGGCCAGCACCGCGTTGGCGTGAACGCCCATGCCCTTGGCGTACGTGCGCCCGCCGATCCGCAGCGGCCTGCCTGAGATCGACCGGTCCTTCTTCGGCGCCCCGCCCCACTCGCAGGCGGCCTTGAGCGGCGTCAGGTCCGACAGGTGCACGTCGGGCCCGGGCGGGCGCGGGGGCGGCGCGGGCGTCTTGACGCGGACCTCGGCCGGGGGGGACGGCTTGCCCGACCACGCCAGGGCCGAGACGCGGTAGACGTACGCCGTGTCCGGCCGGAGGTCCTCGTCGACGTACGCGGGCCTGGTGGTGGCCGCGGGCGGCCCGCCGGCTCGGCTGACGCGGTACCCGCAGGCCCCGCGGCCGCTCCAGCGCAGCTCGACGACGGTGGGGGAGAGGGCCTTGGCCTGGAGGGTTGTCACGCCGGGCTCGCCGCCCCGCGGGGCCGCCGTCCTGGCGAAGCGCACCTGCCAGCGGACCTCGCCGCCGGTCGGGCTGTCGATCGTCACGCGGACCAGCGGGCCGGCCTGGCGCAGCTTCAGCGGCAGGGCCTGTGTCGCCCCGGCGCCGAACGCCTCGGCCGATCGGGCCGACCAGGTCTTGCCCCCGACCGGCGGGGCCGTGATGCGAAGCTCGTACGGATCGCCGCCCACCACCACCGACCTGCCGGTCAGCACGTGCTTCTCGGCGTCCCAGGCGACCGACGCCACGTCCAGGACGCCCTGCGTCACGTGGCGCGACGTGCCGACCAGTTGCGGGCGGTCCAGGCAGGCACGATCGCGATAACTCGGCAGGAGGAGGGGCGCAGCGTCGCGTCCAGCCGACCGGCAAACGGGCCGACCAGCGCGCTGTCCCAGTAGTCGAATCCGACGTAGCGGTTGTCGTTCCCGGCGGGCAGGCCCAACTGGGCCAGCCTCACGCCGATCCGCGCCGCCGACGCGTCGGACCAGTTGAACAGGCCGATCAGGTCCGTCGGCACCCCGCCTCGCGAGCCGCGGTAGTGCCAGATTTTCGGCAGGCGGTTGGCGAACAGGTCGATCGGTCGGCCGAGGCCGTTGTGGTTCGGCATGGTCCGCTTGACCACGTCGAGCTTGGCGGCGGGCAGGTCGGGCAGTTGCTCGCTGACGACGTTCATCTGACCCGAAAGGGCGATCAGCGAGCCCCACGCGCGGGCCTGGTCCACCGTCAGCGGCCGGCGGAGCATCAGGCAGTCCGGGTCGTTGAACCACACGCTGCGGTGGAAGAAGTAGAAGTGGCTGGTCGGCACGGCGCAGCCGCGGATCGAACGCCAGTTCGCCGAGATGTCGTGCCCGATCCGCATCCCGTCGACCAGCCCGATCGACCCCCCGAGCGTCCGGGCGTTCTGCGCGATGTTGCACCCGAGGATGAACACGTCCTTGCCCGCCGCATCACGCACCAGCCGAAGCCCGTCGCGGTAGGCCTCCACCTGGGTCTTCTTCGGGTGGTGAAGTCGCGCCCCCGAATCTGCCACCCGTCGTCGATCTGGACGAAGTCGAACCCGAACGGCTTGAGGTGCTTGCCGGCGAACTCGGCCAACGCCCCCAGCCGCTTCTGGTCGGACGCCCGGGCGTGGTACCAGGTGCAGTACCCGCTGGGGACGCGGGCCGGCAGCGTGATCCGGTGGGCCTTGGCACAGGCGCGGGCATAGGCCTCCAGCCCGGCCAGGCAGTCGTCGAACAGCCCGACGGCCAGGACCTCCCCCTCGGCCGTCTGCCCGCCAGGCACCAGCAGCCGACCGTACTGAGACTCCCCGCTCAGCGTCAGCCGCCCGTCCTGTAGGCCCATCGTGACCACCCCCGAGCCGCGGTGGTGCGTCACCCAGCCGCAGACGATTCCCGCGCGGGTGTCGGGTTCGGCGGCGGCGGCGAAGCAGAACTGCGTCTTGGCCCCGGCGATCGTGTACGGCCCCTGCGGGCCGAAACCGCGAAGCTTCGCCGCCGGCGCGCCCGCGTCAAGCCGCCCGGCAAGCGGCGTGACGTTCGCCACGGTGACGGGCTTGCCCGTCGCGTTCCGCACCGCACCGCCGGCGAAGAGGAACGGCCACCCGTCGTAGAGCGCCACCCTGCGCACGCGCCCGTCGGGCCAGGTCACCTCGACGGCCCGGCCGGTGCCGAGCGGGCCGCGGACCTCGACCGCCCTGGCCGTCCCGCCGGCGGGGTCCTTTTCGACCAGTCGCCCTTCGGCCAGGAACACCCGCTTGCCCCGCCGGGCGGTGAGTGTCCCGTCGGCGAGGGTGTAACGCACGGTCAAGGGGCCGCTGTCCAGCGTGATCGACTCCCGGTCGGACCGGGCGTTGACCGCCGCGGACCCCGTCGAGGTCTGTGAGGTCATAACCACCGCCATGAAGAAAGCACTGATACGTATCAGCCGTCTGGTGTGTTGGAGTCTCATGGGGTGCCATGGTACCCGCCGGCCTTCCCGCCGGGCAAGCCGCTACGTGCCATCGGGGGTGCAGAGGTCTTGGGGGCGCGGGATCCACCCGCTGCCCTTCCTGCCTCAAAGAGCCTCTCCCTCAAGGCGCCATGCAGAACACGGTGCCGGTGTGCGTGCTCACGTAGACGCGTCCGGCACGCTGAGCGGCTCGGCCTGGCTCAGGGGCAGGTAGACCTTGTCGCCGACGGCGACCAGGCGCCGGGTCGACGAAGACGGCCTTGCCCTCGGGGACCAGCACGCGCACCAACTCCCGGTCGGGAACGTCGAACGCATCCGAGACCACCAGCCCCCCCGTGACGCCTGCCGTTGTCACCGGGTCCTGGGCCGCGGCCGGAACCACGGGCCAGACCAGAAGGAAAGCCGCGCACAGTTTGTTCATGGTGTCCTCTCACGCCCTCGTCATCGCCTGGGTGCCATGGTCCCGCGCGCAGCGCAGGGCCATGCCTTGCGCCGGAGCCTCGGCATGCCCCTCCGCTGCGCGCCGGAGCATGGCACCGGGCCCGGAGACCGTCCCTGGGCCGGTTCAAAAAACCATGACACCCGACCGCGGTCCGGTCAAGAAGGAAGTGCACCGCCCGATAACCTCTATGGCAGTCTGGCGATCTGACGGTATCATGGAGGGCCGGATCGTGACCCGAAGGAACCAGATCGGAAAGGGACCATCATGACACCGACGAGCATCACAACATCTACCATCCTGGTTGCGCTCTTGTGCATGGCGTTTGCCGCCGCACCGGCCGAGGCGGGCACCAACAAGACGCTCGTGGCGTGGGTGTATGCGGGGAACCTGACCCAGCGAGGCGGCAGCGTGCTGACGATCCAGAGCGGCGACCGGTTCGACGCCATCGTGTTCGGGGAGAAGGCCCCCCGGCGCTGGATGGCCGGCAGCAACTCCTTCCGCCGAACGCACGGCAACCAGGGCGGCTGGCCCGCCGAGACCGCCGATGCCAAGACCATGGTGCAGATGGCCATCGTCTACGACGGCGGCAGGATCCGCATCTTCCGCAACGGCAAGCCCTACGCCGAGTACGGCGCGAAGAACATCGACCTGCTGGGCATCGACAACCACATCGCGGTGTTCGGCCTGCGGCACCTGGGCGCCGGCTCGCAATACGGCAATCAGTTCTCGGGGGCCATCGAGGACGCCCGCATCTACGCCCGGGCACTGACGCAGGACCAGATTGCCGCCCTGAAGCCGAACGTCACGTCGGATATCGCCCCGCTGGCGTGGTGGGACTTCCAGGGCGACAAGGCCGTCGACCGCGCCGGGCACTTCACCCACAGCGCGACCACCGCCGGCGTGAAGGTCGAAGGCGGCCGGCTCGTGCTCGACGGCAAGGGCTACCTGGTGGCCGCCCGCAGCGCCTCCGATGCGAAGATGGCCGCCCGTGCGGGCAACCCGCGCGCGCCGGGCCCGCCTTATGTGCCGGAGACCCCCGCTTGGCCCGCCAGGCCCCCGGCCAACTGGGTCACGTACCACCTGGCCCACCCCGGGCCGGGCCGCGCCTACCCCGGAGACCCCAATTGCGTCTTCGACTACAAGGGCACATACCACCTGCACTACATCTACCGCAACCACACGGGCTTCGTCTTCGCCCACGTCTCCAGCAACGACCTGGTCCGCTGGACATGGCACCCGACGGTGCTGGCCCCGCCGACCACCGGGCACGGCATGTTCAGCGGGACGGGGTTCTACACCACCGAAGGCAAACCCGCGATCATCTACCACGGGCAGGGCTCCGGGAAAAACTGGATCCAGCTCCCCAAGGACGACCAGTTCAACAGTTGGTCCGAGCCCATGGCCGTCTGGCCCAAAACACCCGACGGCAAGCTCCCCAAGATGCGCCACTGGGACCCGGACTGCTGGCTCAACGGAAAAACCTACTACGCGCTGTCCGGCGGGGGCAACCCGCCGCTGCTCAAGTCCGCCGACCTGAAAAACTGGACCTACCTCGGCGACCTGCTGCACGAGGACTACCCGGCCAAGACCCTCGGCATCGGCCGCGGCGAGGACATCTCCTGCGCCAACATGTTCAAGATCGGCACCAAGTGGATGCTGCTGTGCATCAGCCACCGGCTGGGCTGCCGGTACTACCTCGGCGACTTCAAGGACGAGAAATACCTGCCGGACTTTCACGCGATGATGAGCTTCGGGGGCAATGCCTTCTTCGCGCCCGAGTCGATGCTGACGCGCGACGGGCGCCGGGTGATGTGGGCCTGGCTGACGCGGCCGAAAGCGGGGCCCACGGGCATGCAGTGCCTGCCGCGAGAACTCGAACTGCCCGCCGACGGGGTGCTCCGCATCACCCCGCTGCGCGAGCTGGCGTCGCTGCGCCACAACGAGAAGAGCTGGGAGAAGGTCACCGTCGCCGACGGCGCCGACCGCGCGCTGGACGGCCTGGCCGGAGACGCCCTCGAGATCGAGGCCACGTTCGCCTCGCCCGTCCCGCGGGAGTGCGGCCTTCACTTGCTGGCCGACGAGGCCGGCAAGGGCGGCATCAGCATCATCGCCGGCTCAGGGCGCAAGACGCTCAGGGTCGGCACGATCGAGGCGCCGTTCGCGCTCAAGGACGGCGAGGACCTGACGCTGCGCGTCTTCATCGACAAGAACCTCGTCGAGGTTTTCGCCAACGACCGCCAGGCGGCCGTCTTCGCCCACGCGCACGTCCGCCAGAAGCCGAACGTCCGCCTGTTCGCCAAGGGCTCCAACGCGGCGGTCACGTCGGTCAGGGCGTGGAAAATGAAATCGATCTACCCCTCCACCGGCGCCGCCGGGGGCGCCGCCGCAAGCTTCGCCGACGGCTTCGAGGGCAAGCTCGGCCCCGGGTGGCGCTGGCTGCGCGAAGACAAGAAAACCTGGCGCATCAAGGACGGCGGGCTCGAAATCCGCGTCCAGCCCGGCGTGGCGCACAACGTCAAGAACGCCCTGCTCCGACCGGCGCCCGACCGCTGGAAAGCCCCCTTCGCCGTCGACGTGACGATCACCAACCACACCCGGCCCACCGTCCAGTACGAGCAGGCCGGCATCACCTGGTACCACAACGGCAAACCCAGGATGAAGCTCGTCAAGGAGATGATCAACGGCAAGCTGTACATCATCCCCGGCCGCAAGCCCATGGCCGCCAAGACCGTGCAACTGCGCCTGGTGGTCTCGGGCGAGACATGGACGGCCCAGTACCGCCCCGACGCGAGGGGCACGTTCCTGACCGCCGGGACCGGCCGCCTGGGCGGCAAAGGCAAGGACGAGATCAGCATCCAGTGCTACAACGGCCCGCCCAAAGCCGACCACTGGATCCGCTTTGACGATTTCCGCATCACGCCCCTCGAGAAGTGACCCCGCGCCGCGGCGGCCCGCAGGAGGTTTGCATCCCGTCGACCGGCGGCGCGCGGTCGGGCCACGGCGTTGTTCTGCGCTGCTGCCACGGCATCCGCGCAGATCGGCTCCCGCGCCCCCGAAACGTTAATGCACCCGCCGCCGACGGAAAGGCTGTGCTTGGCCACGCAGGATGGTAAGCTGGTGTGCTTCAGCCGGTGGAGCGGGCCTTCGGCTCTCGCTGTGACGCGTACCTGCCCGCGGCACAAGCCCGGTGCACGCGATGTCGCATGGAGACGATCATGAGACGATCGAGACGTGATGTCCTGAAGGGGATCGGTGGCGGGATGCTGGCGGCCGGGCTGGCCCGGGCGGGGCTTGCCACGCCGGACACGCCCGTGAAGAAGCCCAACTTCCTCGTCATCATCACCGACGATCTGACCTACACCGACCTCGGCTCTTACGGCGGGCAGAACGTCAAGACGCCGGTGATCGACCGGTTCATCGCGTCCGGTATGAAGTTCGAGTACGCTTACGTGAGCATGTCCATGTGCTGCCCGTGCCGCCACGAACTCTACTCGGGCCTCTACCCCATGCGGAGCGGGGCGACGTGGAACCACTGCACGGCACGCCCCGGCACCAAGAGCATCTGTCACTACCTCGGCAATCTGGGCTACCGCGTGGGGCTCGCGGGCAAGGGGCACGTCACCCCGCGGGCGTCGTACCCGTTCCAGAACGTCCCCGGCTTCGAGCGGGGATGCTGCAGCACCACGAACACGTACACCGTCGACGGCATCAAGGCGTTCATGACGTCGGAGCCCGAGAAGCCGTTCTGCCTCGTCGTCGCGCTGATCCTGTCCCACACACCGTGGACGATCGGCGACCCCGGGCAGTTCACGCTCGACCAGCTCAAACTCCCGCCCCACTTCGCCGATACGCCCGAGACCCGGCAGGATTACGCCAAGTACCTCGCCGAGATTGCAGCCGTCGATAAGCAGATCGGCGACGTGCTCAAGGCCCTCGACGACACCGGCCGGGCCGACAACACGCTGGTGCTGTTCACCTCCGAACAAGGCGGGCAGTGGCCCGGCGCCAAGTGGACGTGCTGGGAACAGGGCATGCACACCGCGCTGGCGGTCCGCTGGCCGGGGAAGGTCAAGCCCGGCAGCACCACCGACGCCCTCGTGCAGTACGCCGACGTCGTGCCGACGTTCATCGAGGCGGCCGGCGGCGACGCCAAGGGCAGGAAACTCGACGGCATGAGCTTCCTCGACGTGCTGACGGGCAAGAAGACGACACACCGCACGTACGTCTACGGAATGCACAACAACGTGCCGGAGGGCCCGCCCTACCCCATCCGCACGATCCGCACCAAGCGGTTCCGTTACATCTGGAACCTCACGCCGGAGGCCGAGTATGTTGAGAAGCACATGGAAGTGCCCAGGAAATGGGGCGACCACTGGGCCTCGTGGAAGAAGGCGGCCAAGACCGACGAACACGCCCGGAAAATGGTCAACCGCTTCCGCCGCCGCCCCGCTGAGGAACTATACCAATCCAACGAGGATGCCTACGAGTTGACCAACCTGGCGGCGGACCCGAAATACGCGAAGGTCAAGGCCGACCTTCGGGCCGAACTCGAGCGTTGGATGAAGGAGCAGGGCGATCCCGGTATGGCCCGCGACACGATGGAGGCCCTGACGGCCAACCGGAAGGCGGGCAGGCGACGTGGCCCCATGAAGAAGCCCGCGGACACGACGCGGCGCGAGCACGCCGGCCACGGGAAACCGAAGGGCAAGAGGCGCAAGACGTCGCGGGAGAAGCGCTAAGCGTCTTGCCCACCTTGTCCGGGCCCGCGGCCGTACGTTAAGATCGCGCCACGAAACGGCCGGAAACTGAAGGCATCGACCGTCTTCAAGGCGCCCGCCGCACGGTATGGATCGTCGGCACGAAGGCGGTCAAGCCTTGGCCGGAGACTATCGACCCGTGGACGCACTACCTTCACGAGGCGAGCGACAACGCCGTGTCTGCCGACGCCCTGGTCGGCCCGCCGCGCCGCGTGCGATGGGTCTGCGGCTCGCGATGGGCCCGCAGCCACGGCCGCCTGTCCACGACGATCGCGGCGGTCTCGGCCGGAACAACCACGACCGCGGGCATCTCAGTCCATTCTCCCTGTCGGAAAAGGCCTCGGACGCCCCCGGGCAGCCCGACACTCTCGACGGCGACCCCCGCGAGACGACAACCCTGTGCGAGAAGCACCCCGAGATCGTCAGGCAACGTGAGGCGAAGATCGACAAGTCCGATAAACCCGGCCGCAGCAGGCCGTGACCAGGACTGGAAAGGACGTTTCAATGACCCAATACACCTCGACGCGGCGCGACCTGCTGAAGCAGGCGGCGATAGGTGCCGGACTCCTGGCCATACCGTCCGGGCTGCGGGCGGCGGCGAAGAAGCAACCCACCAACATCGTTTTCCTCCTCGTCGACGACCTGGGCTACATGGACATCGGCGCCAACAACCCGAAGACCTTCTACGAGACGCCCCATATCGACCGTCTTGCCGCTACCGGCATGCGGTTCACCAACGGCTACGCGGCCAATCCCGTGTGCAGCCCCACGCGCTACAGCATCATGACGGGCAAGCATCCGAGCCGCGTCGACGCAACGAACTACTTCAGCGGGAAGCGGTCGGGCAGGTTCAACCCCGCGCCGCTGCACGACGCCATGCCCCTGGCCGAGGTCACCATCGCTGAAGCGCTCAAGGCGCGCGGGTACGCCACCTTCTTCGCCGGCAAGTGGCACCTCGGGCCGACGGAGGAGTTTTGGCCGGAGAGGCAGGGCTTCGACATCAACAAGGGCGGGCACAAGCACGGCGGGCCGTGGGGCGGCAGGAAGTACTTCTCGCCGTACGCCAACCCGCGCCTGAAGAACGGCCCGCCCGGCGAGCACCTGCCCGATCGCCTCGCCAACGAGACGGTCGCCTTCATCGAGGCCAACAAGGACAAGCCCTTCCTCGCGTACCTGGCCTTCTACTCCGTCCACACCCCATTGATGGCGCCCAAGCCGCTCGTCGAGAAGTACAAGGCCAAGGCCCGCAAGCTGGGCCTCGAGGGCAAAACGGCGTTCGCCGGCGAGGAGCAGGTCTGGGGCAAGAGGCCCCGCAAGGTCCGCACGCTCCAGGCCCACGCGGTCTACGGCGCGATGATCGAGTCCATGGACGCCGCCGTCGGCAAGGTGCTCGGGAAACTCGACGACCTCGGCATCGCCGACAACACGGCCGTCTTTCTCATGAGCGACAACGGCGGGCTCAGCACGTCGGAGGGCTCGCCCACGTCCAACCTGCCGCTGCGGGGCGGCAAGGGATGGCTGTACGAGGGCGGCATCCGCGAGCCGTTTCTCATCCGCTGGCCGGGCGTGACGAAGGGCGGGTCGGTCTGTCACGTCCCGGTCGTCAGCATGGACTTCTACCCCACGATCCTCGACGTTGTCGGCGCCCCCTCAAAGCCCAGGCAACACCTCGACGGGCTCTCGCTTGCAAGGCTGCTTCGCGGTGGCACGCACCTGAAGCGCGATGCGCTGTACTGGCACTACCCGCACTACTCGAACCAGGGCGGCATCCCCGGCGGCGCGATCCGCATGGGCGACTGGAAGCTCATCGAACGCTTCGAGGACGGCCGCGCCCACCTGTACAACCTCCGCGACGACATCGGCGAGCGGACGGACCTCGCCGCCAGGCACGCCGACCGTGTCGACGCCATGCGGGAGAAGCTCCACGCCTGGTACAAGGAGGTCGACGCCAAGTTCCTGCGGCCCAAGCCCGGCGGCCCGAAGCCCTGGAAGCCGTGACGGCTAATCCTCTCGCGGTTTCCACAGACCCCTGGCGTCCAGGTACTCCGCGCCGTAGCGCTTCAGGTCGCCCAGCCGCGCCTTGTAGGCGTTGACGAACACCAGGGGCGTGACGCGGTGTCGCATGAAGAAGCGGTCGGCCGGCTCGGTGTCGGGCCCGGGCTTGCCCTTGACCTGGTACAGCCGAGACGCGAGCTGCGCGCCAGGCGTCAGCCAGCGGTACACCTCCCAGTTGGCCAGTCCCGACCAGATGCGATAGGCGCCCTTGCGTTTCGGGTCGCTCGCGTCCAGGGTGCACTCGGAGTACCCGCCGGAGTACGGGAAGATCGCGTCGCACTGGTGCTCGCAGTAGGTCAGCACGTCCGGGCCGAGCCTGGCCCGCAGGAACCGCATCAGCTTCACGTCCTCGAACGAGCTGCCGAAGCTGTCCAGGTAGAACAGCGTGCAGCCCTTGTCCACCATGGTCTTGAAGCGGGTCCAGATCATCGCCCGGTGTCCGGGGTCGTCGGGGTTGATGTTGATGATCCTGTCCCGCGTCCAGGTCTTTCTGACGCACATGTGCCGCGGGCGGGCGGTCACCCCCAGCTTGAGCCCCGCGTCGCCGAACGCCTTGGCGATCGCCGGCCAGTTCGCCTCGACCTCGGGGGGCAGCACGTCGAAGTCCGGGCGGTACATGCCCCCGCGCCGCTCGTCGCCGCCCTGGCCCCAGACGATGGCCCCCTGGCCGTTGGCGGCCTTCAGGCCGGGGATCATGGCGTCGCAGAACTTCTTGGCCCCGGCCGGTGTGTCGATCCGCCGGTGCCCGCCGTGGAAGCCGTACGGGTTGCCCGGACCGATGGCCCGCTGGCTGTGGTTGAGGTAGTCGGTGGCGATCCAGCGGTGGTCGGCCTTGTATCGCACCGGGCCGAACGTCTTGCGGAAATGCTCGCGGTAGGGCCCCAGGAGGTGCTTCCAGTCGCGATTCGGACTGACCCGCAGGCCGAACGAGACCGTCCGCGCGCCGCGGGGGGGCACCTGGCCGATCGCGAAGTACAGCAGCCGACGCGACGGGAGCTTGGCGCGCTGGTTCGCGCCCCAGCCGGCGTAGTCCCAGAGCGTCAGCGTGCCTGCCAGGCCCGTTCGCCGGGGGGTGGTCCCCACGCCGATCGACTCATCCGCCGCCCAGCTCCCGCCGATCCGGGCCCAGTGCCCGGGATGGCACAGCCCCACGCCGTGGGCCCGGAAGTAGGAGATGTGCTGCACGTACATCAGCCCCTGCGGCGGCCGGGCGAACGTGAACGTCAGACCCCTGAAGCCGACCGCCTCGATCGGCTCGTCCGGGTGGTTGTTCTCGATCCGCGCGTCGATCGTGACGTCCTCGCCGGCGAAGGCGTACTCGGCAGTGCAGACGACGTCCTCGTGCACGTGCCGCACCCGGGCGCGGGCGGCGCCCAGCACCCGGACCGTCTTGTCTTGGACCTTTCCGGCCTTGACCTTGCCGGACCCGCAGTCCTTGAACCAGTGCTCGGCGTTGAAGGCCGACCAGCTCCCCTTGGCCAACTCGCGCCCGCCGAAGCGGATCGACGCCAGCCCGTCGGCGGTGACGGTAAACTCGACCCCGCGCGGGGTCCTGTAGACGAGCTGCTCGTCCGCCCGGGCGCTCCCGGCGGCCAGGACGACAAGTACCAACGGCACGCTACGGCTAAAGGTCTTGCACACGGCGCGTGTCCTCCACGGGTTTCACTGACACCTGTTCCTGTGAGCCGCCGGTGATTATATGCCCCCTGCCCGGACGATGGTATCATCCGCACTGCGTAAGCAGCAATACGCCACAGCAACAGCCAACGGGTTGAAGAGCGACGTGACGAAGCAGAGCGGACATGGAGCGGTGGATCGGTACGGTCTGTTGATCCTGTTGCTGGAATAGGGTAGCGTGCCCTGTCCGGCGAGGCGTGAAAGGCGAATAGTGACAGATACGATTGCGCGGTCGAGATGCTGCGTGTGGGTTGCGATTCTGGTTACGGCCGGGGTGATCTGTCCGGTTGCGGTCGCCCAACCCAAGGTGCCCGGCCGCACGTCCAAGGGCGGCCGCTTCCGCGTTGCGCTTGGCCCCTGCGTGCGATTCGACGCTCCAGGCTCGGCGGTGGTTTCCTGGGAGACGGAATCCCCGACCGCTTCGACGCTCACCTACGGCCTCGAAGGGCAGAGCCCAAGAGTCGTCGGTGACCCTGCGCCGAAGACGGTGCACGCCGTCACGCTCAACGGGCTCAAGGCCGACCGCGTCTACAGCTACACGATAACCGTCGACGGCGAGACGAAGCAGACCGACGGACCTCACACGTTCAACACGGCCTTCAACTACTGCCCGCCATCCATCGCCGGGCATTCGAGCCCCTGGCCCGACGCGGGGCCATACGGGGCGGCCGCCGAGCGGATCATCCGAGACACGGGAATCACCAAAGGGTATTGCCTGGTCTATGGTTTCGGCGAGGGGCACCTGGCGTATGAGCTGGCCAAACGCACCGAACTTGTCGTCGTCGGCGTCAGCGAAGACGCCGCCGCCGTCGCCAAGGCGCGGACACGTCTGGCCCAAGCCGGGCTCTACGGGGCGAGGATAACCGTCCTGCACGTCGCATCGCCGGCGACGCTGCCCTTTACCGACGGCTTTGCCAACCTGATCGTCTCGGAGGACATCCTCGCCGGGAGGCCCTGCCCGGGGACGTCCGCCGAGATGTTCCGCGTGCTTCGGCCCGGCGGGGTCGCGCAGTTTGGCGCGGGCCGGGGCGCCGGCGTCGAGGCGTGGCTGAAGGCGGGCAAGGTGGAATACACCGTTTCTCGCAAGGGCGGCTGGTGGGCCAAGGTCACGCGGGATGAGTTTCCCGGCACCGGCGAGTGGACGCATCAATACGGCCGGGCCGACAACACCGCTTTCGGCGGGGAGACGCTCCGAGGCGCTACAGGCACCGGGGACCTTCAGGTGCAGTGGTTCGGTCGGCCCGGAGCCGACTTCGGCCTGGACCGCAACCCGCGCATGCCCGCTCCGCTTGCGATCAACGGGCGACTGTTCCACCAGGGAATGAACCGCATGATCGCCCTGGACTCCCACAACGGCACGCCGCTCTGGACCCTGTCGATACCCGACCTCCGCCGCGTCAACATGCCTCGCGACGCGTCCAACTGGTGCGCCGATCGCGACACCGTTTACGTTGCGCTCCGGAATGCCTGCTGGATGCTGGACGCATATACCGGCAGGCGGAAGTCTGTCGTTCGCCTTGGCGACAAGGCCAAACGCGCGACCCGCGACTGGGGCTACGTCGCCCGGGCGGGGGGGAAGCTCTACGGCAGCAGCGTCAAGGGCGGATCGTCCTACACAGAGTTCTGGGGGAAGGTCTCCTGGTACGACAAGCCGACCGGGCACGGCACGTACAAAATATGCAGCGACGGCCTGTTCGCCGTGGACCTTCCCGCGGGCAAGACCGCCTGGACGTACACCGGCGGGGTGATCGTGAACACGACCATCACCATCGGCGGCGGGAGGGTCTACTTTGCCGAGTCGCGAGACGCCGAAGCCAAGGCGTCCCCGTCGGGGCGCGTGACCACGGGCAAGCTCTGGTCGGATCAGTTCCTCGTCGCCTTGGATGCCGAGACCGGCGCCAAGCTCTGGCAGCGCCCCCTCAAGACCGCCCCCGGGATCGTGGTCTTCTTCCTGGCCTACAGCGACGGGAAGCTCGCGCTGATCTCCTCGTCGAAGAGCACGTACGACCTCTACGCCTACTCGGCAGCCGACGGGAAGGCCATCTGGCACGCCCAGCACAAATGGGTGGCGAACAATCACGGGGGGCACATGCAGCATCCGGCCATCAGCGGCGGGGTGATCTTCGTCGAGCCCAGCGGTTACGACCTGGCCACGGGCAAGAGGCTGCCGTTGAAGATGGGCGGGCGCGAAGGGTGCGCCACCCGGGCAGCGACCACCGGCGCCTTGGTCTACCGGGGACAGGCCCGCAGGATATCCCTGTGGGACACGAAGACAGGCAAGACGAGCAGTTGGGTGGACCTCCGCCCGAGTTGCTGGCTCAGTGTGATCCCCGCCGGCGGGATGGTGCTCGCCCCCGAAGGCGGGGGGGGCTGCAGTTGCGGCCGCTGGCTGGAGACGTCTCTGGGCTTCGCCCCGAAACCCGAACCGCCCGAGAAGACCAGGCCCAAACCGGCACCGGCGACGACGGGGGGCACGTGATGACGGCACAGAGGACCCTCACGGCCGTCGCGATAGTCCTCGCCGCCGCCACGGTCGCCCGCGCCGAGGACTGGCCCACCTATCGACACGATAATCGCCGAAGTGGCGGCACGGCCGAAAACCTCCGCCTGCCGCTGACGCAGATATGGCGGTACGACGCGCCTTCGGCGCCGGTACCGGCCTGGACCGCCCCTGCCCGATGGGACGCCTACGCAGGCATGAGGGACCCCAAGCCCATGCGGGACTTCGACGCGGTCTTCGCCGTTACCGTCGCAGGCGATGCGGTGTTCTTCGCCTCGTCGGCCGACGACGCGGCACACTGTCTCGATGCGGCGACCGGAAAAGCCATCTGGACCTCATACACCGACGCACCGGTCCGCCTGCCCCCGACCATCGCCGGCGGACACGCATACTTCGGCTCCGACGACGGGCGGGTCTACTGCGTCAAGGCCTCCGACGGTTCGGCCGTCTGGACATACCGCGCCGCGCCGGTCGACAGGCGCGTGCCCAGCAACGGCAAGCTGGTCTCGCTCTGGCCGGTTCGGACGGGCGTTCTCGTCGCCGAGGGCAAGGCGTACTTCGCCGCCTCCCTGTTCCCGTGGCGCACGTCGCACGTCTGCGCCCTCGACGCCCGGACCGGCAAGGACGCAGGGCCCGGACTCTTCAAGGTCAGCAGGTCCGGCCTCACCATCCAGGGCGCCCTGCTCGCCTCGGACAGTCAGATCTTCGCCCCGCAGGGCCGAAGCCCCGCCCTGGTCTTCTCACGCACCACCGGCAAGCCGGGCCGACCCCTGGGGGGCAAAGGAGACGGCGGCGTACACGCCCTGCTGACCAAGGACTCCCATCTCATCTACGGGCCGGGCAGCAAGACCGGATGGCTGACCGTGCGGGACCCAGCCCCCCGAAGGCTCGGCGGCGCCATCCGCATGGCGATGAGCGCGGGCGGCGAGACGGCCTACATCTACACGCCGGGCGCCCTGTCGACCGTCAAGTACGCCCAGCACAGCAGACTGATCGGGCAGATACACAGCCTGGCCCACGGCAAGCATCGTCCGCTGGCCGCCAGGCTCAAGGCCCTTTCCCGCCCGCCGAAGCGCAAGAAGGGCGCCCCCAAGGAGACCCCCGAACAGGCCGCCAAACGCAAAGCCGACTACGAGGCCGTCAGAAGCGAACTCGACAAGGTCGCCGGCGACATCAAGCGCCTCCAGCAGGCCGCCGCCGCATGTGTCGGCTGGAAGGTTGCTTGCCCGCCGGCCTACGAGCTGATCGTCGCCGGCGAGACGGTATTCCTCGGCGCCGACGGCGCCGTCCACGCGCTCTCGGCCCGCGACGGAAAACAGGTATGGAAGGCCAAGGTGGACGGCAGGGCCCGCGGGCTGGCCGCAGCCAACGGACGACTCCACGTCAGCACGGACAAGGGCAAGATCCACTGCTTCGCGTCGCGGTGACGACCGCGGCACACCGGGGGCGAAAGCGGACAGGCTACTTCTTCCCGGTGTCGGTCCGGGGTGTCTCGCCGCTCGGGGTGCGGATCAGGGCGTTGGGGATGGGCTTGAACAGCACCCAGTGCTTGGAGTCGTTGTAGAACAGCAGCAGGCGCCCCTTGTGCTCGACGAGGGTGGAATACGAGGCGATCTGTGCGTACGTGGAACCAAGAGGCGGCTGGCCCGAGACCTCCATGAACTTCGCGGGCTTCGAGAACGTCACAGGCTGCTTCGCGTCGAGCGTCTCGCGCCCCACGGACAGCCACACCGGGTTGCGCGGGCCGAACGTGCCGGCCTGTTTGGCGTTGTAGAACATCAGCACCACGCGCCCGTCGCTGAGCTTCACCATCGGACAGGGCGCGTTGGGATTGAGGACCGTCCGGCCGCCGTCGCCGTAGCGAAGCGGCTCGGGCTGCGTCCAGGTCCTGCCGCGGTCGCCGGACAGGGCGGTGTAGACGGCGTCGTTGCGCGTGCGGATGGCCAGCATCAGCCGCCCGTCGCTCAACTCGATCCATGACGGCTCGTTGCCCCAGACCATCCGGTCCGTGCCCTTGCGCGGGATGCGCAGGCCCTTGGGCCCCTTGGGCAGGACGGTGAACGTGAGCTTCTCGGGGTCGGCTTCGGTCAGGATGTTGTCCAGGCGCAGCAGGTACACCTCGGTCATCCAGTTGCCGTACTTCCGGTCCTTGCCCTTCTTGAGGCCGTAGCGTGCAAAGGAGAACAGCACGTCGCCCCACGTCGTGGTGTGCGGTGCGTAGATGCCGATGAAGCTCGTCGGCACGGCCGGGTCGCTGGAGGTCCACTGGCCGCGCCCCATGTCGAACCGAGCCCTGGCCCGACGCCAGGTCGCGCCGTCGTCGTCGGAGTACTGCCACCTGAGCCACCCCGTGATATCGCGGCGAACGGTGATGACGGCGGGATCGTTCTTCAGGTAGAAGCAGTAGACCCGTCCGCTTGCGGGGACCTGGAAGAGCCAACTGTACGACGCCGCGCCCGGGTTGCCCTTGGTGTCGCCGTCGATCGTTGCGGGCCGGCTCCACGTGCCCCCCCGGTCCGTGCTGCGGCTGATGACGACTCTCTGGTCCGGCCGGCTCTCGGCGCTGGCCATCGTCCAGGTCACCACGTACGAGCCGGACGTCGTGACAATGCCGACGACCTGCTGGTTGCACCGGTCGTTGCGGGAGGATTCCGTCGGCAGGTAGATGGCGCTCAGCGGGTTGCTTCGCCGCCAGTTTCCCGGCCCGCGGGCTCGCCTGTCGGCCCCCCGCACCGCGGAAAGAGCCCCCGTCAGGACGGCACACGTCAGAGCCAGCCTTGCAGCACGGGACAATGTCACGTCTCGCCTTCGCTCATCGAACGGTTCACCATGCAGCGGAGATGGTCCCATGCCGAACGAGAAAAGGCAAACCCCGGGTACGGGATACACCCGTGCAAGCGATACCCCATTGCCGCCCCTTTCATCGTGTCACTTGACGCGGCCGGGACCGGTGGGGGATACTCCCAGCAGTAACGAGCCCTTCTCCGGAGTGAGCCATTCATGGTGTACGCAGCACGATTCATGTTCCGTTCGGCGCTTGCCGGTTCAACGGCGCTGTTGCTCGCCGCGCTCTGCCTCGCGCAGGACGCAGCGGCCGCGGGCACGCCTGAGCCGGCGTGGGCCGAGGCGGCGTTCATGATCGACGCGGTGGCCGCACAGGCCGGCTGGGCCCAGGCGCCCGTCGAGCCCGGCCGGTGGAAGCCCGTCGCCCAGCCGAACCTCGCCGAGGCCCTCAAGGCCGCACCCGTGCTCGAACTGGAGGCCGTCGCGCCGCCCCCGCAGCGCTGCTGGTCGGGACACAAGCCCTACCTGGTGCCCAACCCCGACGGCAAGAGCTGGGACATGGTCTTCCCCTACTACAACACGTACCGCGGCGAGCAGGAGGTCGTCATCCACGACTTCGGGACGGGCAAGACGACCAGGCAGGTCCTGTCCACGCGCACGGGCGAGTCCGTCCTGACCAAAGAGCCGATCGGGTTCCACATGCAGCCGAGCTACACCGTCGACGGCAAGCTCGTCTTCGAGCACTACGGCCCGGTCCTCTGGACCGTCTACGACCCGGCCGTCAACGCCTTCGTCAAGGGCGTCAAGCCGTTCGGCAACGAGGTGATCAACGGCCGCTGCGTGCTTGCCGAAGACGGCATGCTGTACGGGCTGGGCTGGCCGCGGGACAAGAGCGGGTTCGTGGCCTACCGCTTTGATCCCAAGACGCACCAGGCGAAGCGCTACCGCCCCTTCGGCCCGGCCAACACCCACCGCACCGAGCTGTACCGCGAGGTCAAGATGTCCGGCGACTGGCTCTACGGCGCCGTCGGGAACCGGCCCTGGCACCTGGCGGCGTTCAACGTCAAGACGGGCCAAGGGCGCCTCCTGGCCGCCACGGAAGAGATCCGCGGCAGCTACACGACGATCGCCCTGCGCCACGTGAAAGGGGGGCTCAGCGGCACGATCCACAGCGCGGCGTTCGTTCGCGGCGTCAAGGAGGTCGACAAGGCCTCGTTCGACTTCTGGCTGCACGACGGCGAGATACTCCAGCGCGAGGGCCAGGTCCCGCCCTGGTCCGACGCGGCGGCCCGACCCGACAGGCCGAACCCGACGTTCCGCTGGGCGCGGGGGTATCAGGTCTGGCCGCGCGGCTTTGTGCCGCCGTCGCCGCCGCCGGAGGTCGTGCCCGACAGCGGCGACCCGGACCCCAAGGGGCGCGTCGAACTGGCCTACCGCCCGGGCGGGACCAAGCAGCTCAAAACGCTTCGCTACCGGGTGAAGATGTATCCGGGCGAGGTCAGACTGCTCATGGAGGTCAACGACCACGTCCTGTTCGCCACCGACTCCGGCTACGGGCAGCACGTCTTCTACAACCTGAAGACCCACCAGCTCATGCGCGTCGGGGGCACGCTCAGCCCGTACTCGGCGGGGCTGTTCCGCCGCAGGCTCTACGTCTCCGGATACCCCACGTCGCAGATGTATGAGTACGACTTCAGCCGAAAGATCGGCCTCAAGCAGGCCCAACCGAACCCCAGGCGCGTCGCCTGGATCGGCAAGAAGGACGACACGCACTGCCCCCTGGGCGGGACGATCGGCCTGGCCGACGGGCGCGTGTACAACGCCGGCACCACGTACGGCCGGCGGCGCGTGGGGGGCGGGTTCGGGTGGTATGACACGCGGAGCGGCGAGATCGGCGGGGCGCCCTTCGACGGGCATCGCATCTTCTGGATGACCGGCGCCGTCAAGGGCCGCTACCTCCTGATGTCCAGCAAGTGCGCCGGCAAGGGCCAGCTCTGGTGCTGGGACACGCAGACGCAGCGGTTCATCTACAAGAAGACGATCCTGGACAAGTGGACGCCCGGCCCCGTCGTCGAGGCCCTGCCGGGCGGGCTCGTGATCGCCCACACCACCGGCGACGACAAGACCGGCGGGCTGCTCTACGGCCTGCGGGCCCGGACCGGCGACGTCGTCTGGCAGAAGAAGACGCCCGAGGGGCCGGTCACGAGCTTCTCGGCGATGCGCCGCCACGCCTACAGCTTCCGCCGCGGGCCGGACGGGCACATCTGGTCCTTCTTCGGCAAGACGCTGGTGCGGATCGACCCGGTCAACGCCCGCATCCGGCCCGTCGGGCGCGTCGCCGCCGGGGCGGCACAGCTCGCCTTCGCCGCCGGGAGGGTCTACATCGCCTCAGGCAAGGCCCTCCGCCGGATCAAGGGCGTTGTGGCCGAACGCCCCAAGCGAGCACTCCGCGGCGGCCGCCCCGCGGCGCGTATTCGTTCGCAGGACGAGAAATGAGACACGTGCAGAGAATCCCGGACTCGAGTGAACGTCCGAAGTTGATACGGATGGTCTTGCTCTGCCTGGTCGCCGCGCTTGCGGAAGCGGTACCGGCCCGCGGGGACGTGTGGACGTACGTGGTATGCTTGTCAGGCGGGTCCATGCTGGCCATCGGTCGGAGACTATCCAGGATGCCGAAGGCGGCGCATAGCGATACCGTAGGGGCCCTGCAAGGAAAACCCGGTGTACACCCGGGTGGTGGACAGTCAGGGCGGGCCTGGCCTGGCGACGCCTGTTGCTTCGCTCCAAAGTCACCGGTTTCGAACCGGCCGTCCGACCGGAAAGAGCGTGTGGCATGAGGCGATCAGAATCCGATCAACCAGACGGGCTGTCCCGGCGGAGGTTCTTGCGGACGGCCGGCGCGGCCGCTGCGGGTGCGCCGCTCCTGCTCACGGGGTGTGCGAGCGGCCCGGGGGCGGGGAAGGGGGCGCCGAACGTCTCACGCGGCTCATCGCATCATGGCGATGATCCTCTGGGATACAACATCCTGTTCATTCTGACAGAAGATCAGGGAGCGCAGTTGAGCTTCGTTGATACCCCCGGCCTGTCCACCCCGAACATGGACCGGATCGCGAAAGAAGGCGTTTACTTCAAGAAGGCTTTTGTCAATTACCCGGTCTGCTCTCCGTCCAAGGCCGGCATCTATACGGGAACGTATTGCCATACGAATGGACTAATGGGCGTCACCACCAACTGGCACGGCCCCGCGCACACGATGCCCAAACGTATCGCCGAACATCGTCTTACCAAACTCAACCGGATTCGAGATGACCTTCCGACCTTGGTGGAACTGCTCAAGAAGGCGGGCTATACCACCGCCATTACGGCCAAGCTCCACGTCCATCCCGTTTCCAAGTTTCCTTATGATCATTTCATACGATCACAACCCACCTACGCCGACGTGCGAAAGCACTTCGAAAGAGCCGGCAAAGACGGCAAGCCCGTGTTCTTCCTCGCCAATACGGGGCCGCCACACCGGCCGTTTCGCAACAGCGACAGGGTGGACATTGGCATTGATGTAAACGCCATCGAGCCACCCCCGTTCCTGCCGGACACCCCAACCTGCCGGAAGGACTGGGCTGAGTATCTGGCGCACTGTGAGCAGGCCGATCGTATTGTCGGGGAGGTCTTGCGCGGCCTGAAGGACTCCGGCCAGAAGGGCAACACCCTCATTGTTTTCATGGGTGACCATGGTCCGGCCTATCATCGCGGGAAGCTTGCGCTCTATGACTTCGGGATTCGCGTTCCATTGGCCTTCAGCGGCCCGATGGTCCAGTCGGGCGTGGTCACGGATCAGATGGTCTCCAATGTCGACCTGATGCCGACGTTGCTTGATCTGTGCGGTCTGAAGCACCTCACTCCCGCTCTTCAACATGGCCATTCGATCGCGCCGTTTCTTCGCGGCGAAAGCGATCGCACGGGCAACGAATACGTCTATGCGGAAATCGACCACGGAACGTATGTCCGTGATGACGGAAAAGGCATGCAGGAGAGATGTGTCTATGACGGCCGGTGGAAACTGATCTACCGCGAGAACCGCACCGAACCGCGCCAGGTCAACGCGGACCTGAAGTACTTCCACCATCCAAATCCGAAGGCCCCTTACCAGGGCAACCGCGTGTACGGCGAGATTGCCGACCGCCGTAGAGAATTCCCGCACGCTTTCCGCTACCTCGCGCTCATCGACAACGGCGTGCTGATGCCCGGCAAGGCCCTGCCGATGTTTGAGTTGTATGATCGCAGCGAGGATCCCTGGGAACTCAACAACCTTGCGACGGCCCCGGCTCACAACGATGAACTCAGCCGTTTGCTTGAGCAGTTGCAGCGATGGTCGGTCCAGACCGACGACAAGTATACGGTGCTGAAATCACTTTCCGCCGACACGGACACCCTGTTGCGACAGTTGCCCGCTGCGCATGATCCGCGACGGTCGCCTTGAGATGACTGCCCCGGTATCCGCGTGACTGATGGTGATAAGAGATCGAGAATTCACGCCACACTGCTTTCATCGCTTGTCCTGTGGAAAGTGACTGGTATGTCATCGATGAAACAGATTGCCCTCGCCAGCCTGTTTCCGGTCCTGGGCAATGAAAGGAAGAAGAGTTCAACTGACCCACCATGGAGTTCCAGGATGGATGGAGCAACGGAAACCACCAGAATACAGGAGCAAGCGAAATGGAATGCGGAGAGATGATATTGAGGTGTCTGCTACTTCTTTTCATGGTGGCTGCATCCGCCGTCCAAGCAGGGGGGCTGAAGATATGGGCCGCGAAACCGGCCGTGAAATGGGCTTCGGAGGCGTACCCGCTGGGCAATGGACGCATGGGATGCATGGTCTTTGGCTCGCTGCCGGTTGAGCGTATCCAGTTCAACGTGGATAGCCTGTGGACCGGCACGGACAACCCTTCGGGGAAGTATGACAACGCGTTCGGCGCTTACCAGAACCTCGGCAATCTCCACGTTGGCAATGACGCGGTCACAAGAACGCGTCAGGCGACGGGTTACAGGCGCGAGCTCGATCTGGCTGTCGGCCTTGGTACGGTATCGTATAGAGTTGGCAAGGTCACGTACCGTTCTGAGGAGTTCTGCAGTCACCCCCACCAGGTTATGGTGTACCGGTTGACGGCTGACCGCGGCGGCGCCTGTTCCGGCAAGGTTGAGTGGAAAGACGGGCACAATGCGCCGGTGAAGGTTGCAGGCGGATTGATTGCCTCTTCGGGCAAATTGTCCAATGGGCTGCTGTATGAGACCCGGATCCTGCTTCGAGCAGAGGGGGGAACCGTCCAATCGGAAGCCGACGGCATTCGCTTCACCAAGTGCGATGCCGTAACCGTTCTCGTCGCCGCCGATACCGATTATATCCCTGATCACACCAGGGGATGGAGAGGCAAGCCGCCCCATGACCGGTTGACGACATGCGTGAGAACCGCTTCCGGCAAAACGTACTCCGAACTGAAAGCCGCACATGTGGCTGATATCCGGTCCTTGATGGGGCGCGTGAGCCTGAACGTCGGGCCATCTGCTGCGAAACGTGTTGCCCTGCCCATGCCGGCTCGTCTGGCGGCCTACAGGGAGTACTCGGGAGGCGATCCCGAATTGGAGGCACTCCTTTTCCAGTATGGCCGCTACCTTCTGGTGAGCAGTTCCCGCCCGGGCACACTGCCGGGGAACCTCCAGGGCATCTGGAACGACTCCAACAAACCGGCGTGGCGAGGTGACTATCACAGCAACATCAACGTGCAGATGAACTACTGGCCCGCGGAATCGGGCAACCTCTCCGAATGCCATCTGCCGCTGCTGGATTTCATCGAGGCGGCGCTGGAACCGAGCCGCAGGCATACCAGGAAACACCTGGGCAGGAATCGCAAGCTGCGGGGGTGGACGGCCCGGACCTCTCAGAACATCTTCGGGGGGCACGGCTGGAAATGGAATCTCCCGGCAAACGCGTGGTATGCGCTGCACTTCTGCGAACGCGACGCGTATAGCGGGGATCGGAAGTTTCTTCAGAAGCGGGCCTATCTGATGATCAAGGAAGTATGCGAGTTCTGGATGGACTATCTGAAGGAAAT
>Ga0180432_10003137_pt1 | contig 23904 bp, 18 predicted proteins | sample SS_ome_10_FD_132414 | JGI IMG/M metagenome (GOLD analysis project Ga0180432, IMG submission 132414) | Hypersaline lake sediment archaeal communities from the Salton Sea, California, USA - SS_1_MS_2 metaG | ecosystem: Environmental > Aquatic > Non-marine Saline and Alkaline > Hypersaline >... | reverse complement strand
ATCTAAGAACCGGAAAAGTTGAAGGTTATAGTTTACAAGATGGAAAACGCCTCAAAACCTTTAAGATACCTAAAAAACCCCCATATCCTATTGTACGAGACAAAAAAACCAAAGAGGAACTTACGTATACTATAAAAAAAATTAACGAAGAGATGGCTTGGATTCATCTATATGACGGCCCCATTCAGCTTTGGAATTTGCACAATCAAAAACGCCTCAAAACCTTTGGGCTCAATAAAAAAATACAAGAATTTCGAGTTATTAATAAAGGAAAAAATCTGCTTGCCCTTACAAAGCTTGGACAAATTATTGTTTGGGACATAAAAACCAGAGAAGAACTCCAAAAAATCAACATTAAAGATTTAAACCCTTCGCTAGGCATTATTAATGACGGACAAGAATTTGTTATCCGTAATAAAAATGGCAGGCACTCTATTTGGCATACAAAAACCGGAAAAAAAATCATTGCTTTCAATTTACCGCAAAATATCGAATCCTGCGTACCGGAACAGTACCCATACAAATACAGCAACCTAAACTCACTTTTCATTGATAGTGGCCAAAAACTTCTTGTTTTTTCATTTAACCAATGTAAACTTTTTGACTTAAACCCTTATGCAAATCTTACATTCAAACAAATTGAATTGATTTACGACATTTTCACAAGCAATGATCCATTAAAAATAAAACAATTCAGTGATGAACACGAAACAATAACAAACCTTCCAAGATCTATTGAAAACGAAATCAAAAAGCAAAAGCTGATTGAAATTGAACCGATCAATTTTAGAAAACTTATAACCAAAGCATGGAAAACTAATGGTGAAGATATTACAGCTTTTGCAAAAGCAAAAGAAGCTCTAGCCAAAGCGAAAAGATTCAAAATAATGAATCTTGAAAAGACAATTGAAGAGCTTGATAATGCAATAACTTATTCAAACAAGAAACTAACAAAGACACTAGAAAATATACTCTCCCCAAGAGAAATAACAGAAACTAAAGAGGCTATCAAGATATATTCGTACCATAAAAAAAAGTACACAAATAAGATCGAATTTATTAAAAACAAATACAAATATGATATCTATAAGCTAGATACCCTTAAGGATGATCTGCCTGTAGTAAAAATATTCATAAATAACATTGACCTATTCAACAAAAAATACGATCTTCCAAAATTGAAAAAATCCCTGAAAAACATCAAAAAATTAATTGAACTTTCAAAAAAATATATCCACATAAATAAAAAAGGAATAGAACAACTAAAAAAACAAAAAACAAAAAACAAAAAACAAAAAGATCTCACTGAGACTGTAATTAAAAAAATATCAAATGCCATTAAAACACAAAAACAAAGATTAGAAAGGCTCCAAAACTCGCTCGACAAGGCCAACAAACTGATTAGTAAGTAGTAAACTAAAATGATCGTAAGTAAAAATCGGGTTTTATGATACAATCCCTTAACTTGGAAAACCTTGTAACTTAAAAAAAGGGATTTAAAATGTGGAATACAAACATACAGGCAGTTATTTTAGCAGCGGGAAAAGCAAAAAGATTTAGAACCGGCAGGACAAAACTACTGGAAAAAATCTGTGGTCGAGAAATGGTTTTGTATTCGACCAAGCTACTAGAAGGATTGGATATTCAGACCACGCTTGTAGTCGGTCATCAAAAGGACGAGATTGAAGATCTTGTACAATCAGCACATGCAGACCGCATAGATTTTGTTCATCAAGAAAAACAGCTGGGCACAGGACACGCAATCTCGTGCGCACAGGACCACTGGAGCAAAGATTACATTCTCATTTTGAATGGCGATATGCCACTCATAACACCTCAGGTCATAGAAAGCCTTTACATTGAACATCACAAAAAAAAGGCTGCTATCAGTTTTGTGATATCCCATCTGGAACACCCTGGTCATGTGTACGGCCGTATTGTGGAGGAAAAAGGAGAAATAAAAATTGTTGAGGCAAAAGATTTCAAAGGTGATCCGACAGCGCACTCTTGGATAAACGCCGGTATTTATTTGATCAATCGAGATTTTTTGGAAAAGCATGTTAACGAACTGGGACAAAGTAACGCAAGCAAAGAATTTTACATAACCGACTTGGTCGGAATAGCAAGTAATAAAAATCTCGCCGTTGCTACCGTGCCTGCTCCATTTGATCGCGTTAGAGGTATCAACACACTAGAAGAATTATGGGCCGCTGAACAGATAAAGCGTGCAGATCTTATCAGATATTGGATGAGCGCAGGTGTACGCTTTATAAAAGCACAAAACGTACATCTTGATATAGATGTTACCATCGGTGCAGGCAGTTGCATTGGCGGCGGAGTTTATCTGATAGGCAACACAAAAATAGGAAAAAACTGTACAGTACAAGAATACACTCGACTTGAAAATGCAACAATCGGAGACAACAGCACCGTCCGCTCACATTGCGTTATTTCCGACTCAATACTAGAACAAAACGTCGATGTTGGCCCATTTGCCCACATAAGAGCCAAGACAACTGTAAAAAAAAGCGCTTCTATTGGAAACTTTGTAGAAATCAAAAAAAGCACTGTAGGCTCAAACAGTTGCGCACGTCACCTGGCTTATCTTGGAGATGCGCAATTAGGAACCAATGTCAATATTGGAGCGGGCACCATCGTCTGCAACTACAACGGAATCACCAAAGAAGAAACCATCATTGATGATAATACACAGATCGGTAGCAACAACACACTCGTTGCACCACTTTCAATTGGAAAAAATGCATTTACAGCAGCAGGATCTACCATTACAGAAGATGTCCCCGAAAAAGCGGTTGCATTTGGAAGAGCTCGACAAATAAATAAAGAAGATTACGCTCCAAAATTACACCAGAAAATGCAAAATAAAGTTGAAAATAAAAAAGAGAAACCCGTCAAAGCTCCACAGAGGAAAAGAAAAAACAGAGGAAAAACTATAGCTGATTTTTAAAACTGTTTTTTCTTGGACATTTTATAAAAAGTAAATTTCTTTTTAAGTCCATCAAAAAACTTTAAAAAAAACTGTCCTAAGCCATTATGAGACTCTCGGTCGATGTCTTTTTGACTGAGATAACGAACCGATTTTTCTGTTTTTACTATTTTTGTTTTAGAAGAAACAACCCGCTTTCTCATACCACAAAGAAAGCATGGCATACAGAGAGAGAAAAAAACTATTAGAACAAAACGCATGAAAAACCCTTTTTTCAAAAGTTAACTCATGATCAAATTTATTCACACTGCAGATACTCATTTTGGCATAGAAAATTACGGAAAACTAGATCCAAAGACAGGAATTCATTCTCGCCTACTCGATTTTGAACAGTCACTAAATTTTTGTATTGACCACGCAATCGAAAAAAAAGTTGATTTTTTTCTGTTCTGTGGCGACGCGTACAAAACAACCAATCCAACTCCAACTCAACAAAAACTTTTCATGAACTGCATGTTCAGGCTTTATAAAAATAATATCCCTGTCATTTTAGTGATAGGAAACCACGACAATCCGCTCAGTTTTGGCAAAGCTCATTCACTTGATGTTTTTTGCAACCTTCCCCTTGACGGATTTCACATCATATCCAAGCCAAGTATAGTCAATCTCAAAACAAAACATGGACCTGTTCAAATTGTTGGTATTCCATGGCCAACTCGAAATACTATTAACATGGCGGACAAGCACTTGATTAAAACAAATGACGAAATAACACGCTATATTTCACAAGCGGTCGGTACAATCATTCAGTCCTATGCGCAAAAACTTAATCCAAATATTCCTTCAGTCCTTGCCGGGCACTTAACGGTAAGTACTGGTATTTTTTCTGGATCAGAACGATCTGCAATCTATGGAAATGATCCAATTCTTCTCCCATCCCAACTTGCAATTGAACCATTTGATTATGTCGCTCTTGGACATTTGCACCGCTATCAAAATCTTAACACAGGCGGATACCCTGCTCTTGTTTATTGCGGATCACCTGAACGGGTTGATTTTGGTGAACGGTCGGAGGATAAAGGTTTTTGCGTAGTATCTGTTGAAGAAAAAAATAAAACATCACACCAATTTGTAAAAACACCCGCACGACCGTTTATCCAAATTGAATGCAAGATGCAAGTTAATAGGAATCAAACAGAACAACTACTTGAAGAACTAGAAAAACACACTCTTGATGATGCAATTATAAAAATAAAATATCATGCTCCTGAAGGGAAAAAAGATTTCGTTGACCTGCAAGCAATTCAAAAAGCATGCGAAAAGGCACATCATCTGGCAGGAATTGTACCGATTAAAACGATACAAATACGCGAACGTCGCTCTGGATTAAAAGTTGATATGGATTTTGCAACTATTTTTGGCGCTTATCTTGACACTAAGCCTGAGTTAAAAGAAAAAAGAGCGAGGCTGATAAAAAGAGCCTCGCTTCTTTTTCAACTCATCAAACAAACAGAGAAAAACAGCTAAACAGTTTTTTTCAGCTCTTTCATCTTTCTGCAAAACTTTATTAACTCTTTATTTTGTTTTTCCTGCGATGCATTTTTGATACTAGACAAGGTCATTTTAGTCTGTTTTTCTACCTCTGAAAAAACCTTCTTACAATAAATAAACCGCTTTTTTTGATCTTCTGTAAGATCGGACTCTTTAATTTTGTGTTTTATTTTGTATCTATGCATAAGAATATCATAGTAAAAACCTCCGATTGCTTTTCTCTGAAAAATAATTGCTTCCTTAACACAATTTTTTTTATTACAATTATGTGGATGTTTTTCTATCGCGCTACAAACGTTTTCAATCGCAACTCGATATTTACCAGTAAGATTGTTCAAAAAAGTCTCAACGTCAGACAAGTGATCACCCGATTGAGAAAAGACCTTATACATTTGCATAACTTTGTAAAGTCCGGCAAAACCCAAACCTGCACCAATCAACGCCAATTTTTTAGAAATAAAGGCTCCTAAAGAAAAACCTATAACGACTCCTGGCAGCGCACAAATTGATCGACCAAAGCGGGACCCCCACTTGGAATACGGCCCACTATGATCTTTTGCATGAAAAGAAAAACTGGACATCACGCCGACCACCAAAAAAAATCCAAGCACTTTTTTTCTCATTATGATTCCTCAGTAAAGCTCACTTCCTTAATAATTGTTTTACTTTCTTTTTTATTTTCTGAAAAGTTTCTTTCCCTAGTTGCCCAAGAGTTTTTCCCCCCAGTCTCTGACCAACTTCCTTTTCAGTTAATCCTTCTAGCTCATGAGGAAAAACAAGCCAACGATTTGTTTTATTAACATAAAAATCTGGAGCCATAGATGACTTTTTTGGCTTGTAGTAAACTGTAGCGACTTTGATATTTTTTCCTGCAGGACAGTTTTTTTCACCACAACGACTGAGTGCATCAAGAATACTTTTGACTGATGCTCCTGTCTCTAGAACATCATCGATGATTAAAATTCTATCTTTCGGACCAACCGATTTTACAATTGATTCAAAACCAGTAATTTCCACACAAGATTTAAGCTTGTCATGGCTGTAGGCGCTCACACGAGGAACAAACTGTTTTTTTACTGGACATTTTTTATAGTTAAAATACTCGGCTATTGTCACGCCAGGTACTGCACCTCCCCGCCAAATGGAGATCAACACAGTTGGTTTAAAACCAGAGGTGTAAACTTTTTTTGCCAAAAGAAAGGAATCATTCCAAAAATCTTTTGCCTTAACAAAATGCTTTTGGTCTGTCTTACAAAAAGAGAGAGCTGAACTGAGTAGCAAAAACGATGTGGCAACAACTTTTTTCTGCATGATAAGATCCTCCTTATCAATAAGTTAAAAAAACACTGCTATAACTCTATGCTGTCACCACAAACATCTATTTTTTTATTGCCCATCCCATTCAGGATTACAGGCAGGCTGCTTATTCGTCATCCCCTGATTCAGAATGCCATTTACCTGTTTCCTCAACTCTTTTATGTTTTTCGCATTTTTTTTAATTTCACTCTCTTTCGTTTTGCGAATGTTTCTTGCCTTTATTGTTATTTCTTTTTGTTTTTCCAACAGGACTTGTAAAGCAATTGATTTTTTTTCTAGTTGTTTCGTTTCTTTTTTCAGCTGTTGCTTTTCTTTTTTTAAGAGAACAACGTCATACTTATAATTTTCCTGCAACATCTTGTATTTTTTAGTTTCCCTAATTAAACGCTTCTTCTCATTGATTAAAGAAATTCGCTTATTTTTCTCCTTTTCTCGTTCAATTTCAAGCCCCATTTCTCGCAATTTTTGCTTGTACTGTTCTTTGTAAAGCGGACTTTTAACAATTTTTGCAGAAATTTGTTGAATCGTATTTTGTATTGTGCGAATTTTTTTCTCCTCGGACTTGCCTAACTTTCCAGGCGCCAGTACAAGTTCTTTCGCATTTGCCTCAAGCTCTTTGTCCAACTGCTCCAGTCTTTCAAGCGCTTTCAAAAAACCGTATTTTTCAGTCATATTCACAACATCATTCACAGAAATTACAGTTTGCTCTTTCATGAGATTGAATAATGTTGGCTCAGAAACCTTGCCTTTAAGAATGGTTCGAGCTCGTTTTACCAACTGATGAGATTTAATAAACATAACCACCGAATCAATTTCTTTAATGATATATGCTGACCTGAGCATAAACTGACTAAACTTCTCTTTTTCAACACTCGGTACACGCAACTCATTACGTTTTTCAAACAACTCCTTGCGCGATTCTTTTATCTTCTGACTCAACTGCTCAAGATATTCAGGAGACTCATTCCCTCCGTAACTTTTTTCAAACTCAAGAATGATGGCACCACCCTCTTTGTCGACAAAGTTTCCAATACTGCGAGCACCAATATTCACAAGATTATCTGCCTGTACAAATGCTTTTCTGAAACCAACAAGCTTTTTTGCTAAATCAAGCTTACTCCGAAAAGACGTAAGGGCCTTTTTTACAGTTTCAAATTTTTGCAAATCATCTAGGCTAAGTTTTCCGCCTCGTATACCCAGCGCATAACTCTTTGCCTTTTCTAGTTCCTTTTCAATTTCATTCAGGCTATTTTGTGATTCATCCAAACCATATTTTTCTACCAGTTGATCAACAAATTTAATTGCACTCCCGTTGACCAATTTCTTCAATTCATCAAGCAATTTGGGATCAGAGACACTTCCTGCTAAAACTTTTATCAGTGCATACAAATAAGCCTTATCTGTCCTCCTGACTGTAAATCCAAAATAGGATGCTCCATAGCCACCAATTGCCCCCAGTACACCTGCAACAATACTAATTGCCGGCCTGCCCCAAGAACTTTTGTCCCCAATTTTTGAATACGCTACCATACCTGCGCTCAATCCACTTAGAAGCGCGTAGATAGCACCTTCAATATGCGGAGCACTCTTCGAATACGGTTTCACCTCTTCATTTTCTGCAACTAAATTGCATGAGCCAAAAAACAAAGAACAGAAAAGCAGGAATGAACAAATTTTTTTCATCTTCTATCCTTACACAAAAAAGTTGAAATATCTCTTAAAACGCCTTTTTGTATCGCAAAGTCTATACTCACAAGGCCATATAAACATGCAAAAGCTATAAAACCAAATAAATATACCGGCTCTGGAAGAGCAAGAAGAGCAAATACAGAGCTAAATAGCAAGGCCAACCAAAACGACAACTCTAATCCCCACGGTTTTCGATAAAAAAACGCGGCAACCAAACCGATATTAGCAAAAACAAGAAGATATAAAAGCAGTACTCCTATTTTTGCAAATATCGTGGTAAGCACAAATCGAGTATGCTTTTTTATCAAACGAAAAACTTCACCCCTTGCCACTTTTTCATACTCTTGGGTAGGGTAAACAGCATCTGGCTCTATTTGTTTCATTTTTTCAATTGCAACACCGTCATTCCATCTTATTCCAAAGCGATTATTTAGAAACCCTAAACCAATATAAATATTATGCCAAAAAGGATGGCTATCAACATGAGTAACATAGTCTGCCCCAAAATATGCCTGACGTTGATAAAATAAGTAGCTAAAATGGACAACCGGGATCATTAGGCCCAATAAAACCAAAAAAATCAGAAAAAACTTTTTTTTCCAAGGAACACGAAAATAAAAAAGAGAAGAAACGACCACAAATAGCAAAACTGGCAACCCTGAAAATCCCCTTATATAGTGAGCATATCCAATCCCAATGCCGGACAAAAAACTAAAAAAACCAAACGGAATCGTCATTACTCGCTTGCGCATAAAATATATCATCAGAGGAACAACAGAAAATGCAATACAATAATAAGAAAGATACACGTCTGTTGACCAACAACAAGCGAGATGCGACAGCTTAGCAATAGCAAGAGCGGCAATAACCCTTACAATAAATGATGAACTCAATAAAAAAAAACCAATAATCGCCAACAAAAAAGAAAGAGCAACCATACCACAAAAAAAGAGTTCTATTGCTCTGTCTAAGGATATATTAAGTAGCCACACCAATTTTGGAATAAAATAATAAATACCAAGATCGTCCCCAAGATACGCTGAAGGAAAAACATTCGTCCCATCTGTTCCTATCAGCTGCATGCCTGTTTTTACATACCCTGCAAGCGTCTGTTGCAGCCACTCATAACGACAATTCATGATATTCATCATGCACTCCAATTGCATATTCAATACTAACCAACCCATACAGAACAGCAAAAGCTATAAAACCAGACAAATAGTACCGCCCAGGCAATGCGATGATTCCAAATAAGGAGCTAAAAACAAGCGCACTCAAAAATAACAATTCAATTCTCCAAGACTTTCTAAAAAAAAATGCCACAAATAAACCTATATTTGCAAACAGCAAGAAATAATAAAAAATTATACCCAGTTTAGCAAAAATTGTAGTCATAAAAAAGTGCAGTCTATTTCTTGCTAAATTGAAAACTTCTTTTCGCGCAGCAACTTCATACTCACGCGTTGGATATTCAACACGGGGATTATTTTTTTTTATTTTTTCAATTATTGCTTTATCATCCCATGCAATACCTAGGTCATTATTTAAAAAACCAAAACCTCCGCAAACACTATGCCAAAAAACATGGCGAGCTTCGAACGTATTGAATTGATCGCCAAAATAGTTTTTGCGATCGGCAAGCAACAATTTGAAATGAACAATGGGAACGATAAGTCCGCACAGCAAAACTCCACATAAAAGCAACCTATTTTTACATGGACGCATCGTATTCAACACAAGAGATAAAAATAAAAAGATAAAAACTGCACCGCCGGAAAATGCACGAATATAGTGTGCATAACCAATAGCAACTCCGGATAAAAATAAAAAAATGCCGCACGTTGTATTTTTTTTTCTCCCTCTCATGAAGTAAAGTGCCCAAGGCACCAGAGCAACTGCCAAAGAAGATGCAACAAGATACACATCAGTCATTCCGCGACAAGAAACAAAAGAAAATGCTACAAGTCCTGCAACAGCAACTGTTCTGAACAGCCACGACCGATTTAAAAGAAAAAAACCAGCGATGCCAAAAACACAGGAAGCGACAACCATTCCATAAAAAAAAATCTCGATCGCATAATCGAGCGAAATCCCAAAAAGTCGAACAAGTTTGGGAATAAAATAGTAAAGGCCAACATCATCGCTTATGCCGGAAGGAAAAATCTGCGTGCCATCAAAACCGATAAGCTGCAAACCTGTTTTTGCATAACCTGCAACTGTTTTCACCAGCTCATCGTACCGACAGGGCATGATGCTCACGGAGCGACACTTTCAGTTTTTTCTTTTGATTTTTTCTTTTCTATTTTTAGACTTGCAGCTTTTACAAGAGAAACACCATCTGTTTTTTTTGCAATAATATAAAGTGGTCGCCCTTTTTCTTGTCGATAGTGTCGTCCAACATATTCACCAAGAACCCAGATCATAAAAAACTGTATCCCCAACATCAGAACAAGAACTTCTGCTAGCCATGTTACCAGCATAAAATGAACACCATGAAACAGAGTTTGATAGAACATATACCCGCCAGCAACCAAACCAGAAAAAATGATAAGAGAACCAAAATATGCGGCCAAGCGAAGCGGAAATAAAGAAAATCCGGTTACCCCGTCCCAAGCTAAACCGAACATTTTTTTCCAGGTATAACCAGTTTTGCCAGAAAGTCGTTTAAAATACCGACAATCAACAAACGCCTGCTTAAACCCCGACCACGCAACCATGCCACGCAAATACGGCGAACTATCTTTGCACTGTTTAATAACAGTAAGCACTTTTTTGTCGATTAAACGAAAATCACTGACATTACGCGGAATTTTTACATCAGAAATCATGTCTTGGATTCTGTAAAACAGAAAAGCACACAATCGTTTTACAATATTATCTTTGCGATTTATTTTTCGCGCATACACAACTTCAACACCCTTGCTCCATATATTGACCATATCAACAATCAACTCAGGCGGATGTTGCATATCAGCATCAATTGAAACAATTGCATCTCCTCGAGCGACATTATATCCAGCCATCAGAGCAGCTTGGTGACCAAAATTACGACTAAATGATAGAGCAGTAACTTTTTCGTCATACGCTGCTAATTTTTCAAGAACGTCCCAAGAATGATCGGTACTTCCGTCATCAACAAAAATAAATTCGTAATCATACGAACGCGCTATAGCCGTGAGTTCTTTTGATGCAACTTCATACAAAACTGGAATATTATCTTGCTCGTTAAAAACTGGAACAACAATTGAAATCAACTTTTTTGCAACCATGCTATTATTCCTCTTTTTTTGTTAATTCAATCGTCATAAACCAACCAACTTTGTTGAACCCCAATAAAAAGGCAGCACAGTAAGCCAACCAACGAAATGGTCTCGACTTGTAATACAGAAGATCATGCCTTGTTGTTGTCGCCTTTATTTGTTCGATTTTGACGGGATAACGCGATAATATTTTTTTCATCTCTCTGCGTGTATACGCCTTTGTACCCAAACTTTCTTGATGATGAAATAAAATAGTAGAGATTCTACGAAACGGCCGACCTCTAAAAAAACCTGCCAGCAAGTAACGATAAAAGGCAAACAGAGAATGCCTGTTATAAACCATTAGCTTAATTGTTCCACCTGGTTTTGTTACCCGAATCATTTCTTGTAAACATTTTTTCATATCGGGCGAATGATGAATAACTCCCCAGGAGTAGGTAAGATCAAAATAGTTGTCCACATATGGCAGATCCTCCGCATCGGCAACACGCAAATCGTGAGCCTTGAGACCCGACAAATAAAGGTACTCTACAACATTTTCTATCGCTTCTGCTGTCAGATCAATACCATACGCATGCGCTCCGGCACGAACCCATTGGATAAAATCCATTCCCGCACCTACACCAACCTCCAATACTTTTTTTCCATGGAATCGTGCAAATTGAGCGAAAGAAAAAATTTCTGGCTCAATATTGTAACGGGCCTCTTCAATTTCTTGAAAATACTCTTGAGAAAATTTTCTTTTTCTCGTCAGCTCGGTACCACAACTAGCAGCATTCCAGTAGGAGTGTACCTTTCTTTTTAGTTGCTCATTATTCATATTCGCCTACCCTCTTTATTGAATCAAAAAGACGAGTACACGATTGCTTTGATCGAGAAAAAAGTCAAGGAAAAAACAACATGCCTCGACATATATTTTCTGCACAGCAAATAAAAAAAAGAATCACACTCATTGCTCAGTCAACTATTGTTAAGCATTTTTTCATCTACTCATTCGGCTCACTTCTTTTGCGCGGCATCAGCATTTTTTTAGCACCTATCACCATGAGTATATTGGCACCAAAAGATTACGGCATCATCGCACTTGCCAATAGTTTTGTCAGCATTGTAACTGTTTTTATTGGCCTTGGTCTTCGACAAGCATTTTCGATTGAATATTTTCACTGCTGTAATCAACAACGAAAAATAATGATTAACAACATGATTTTGCTCTATCTTTCTTTTGCTACACCACCACTTCTTTTTTTTAGTTTTTATCCGTCACCTATAAATAAACTCATATTTGTGGGCAAAGCGCCAAATGCCCTGATACTTTTGTGTCTTGCGTACAGCTTTTTATATTTTTTTGTCGAATTTTTTTACCAGCAACTTACCTACATGACACAAGCGTTTAAAATGACGCTTATCCAAACATCCGTTGCGTTGCTTGTTATAGGCTGCAATTTACTATTTTTATGCTGGTTTAAATGGGGTGTACTCAGCCTCATGGCCGGACAAGTGATTGGGCTTATTATTGTCTGTATCATCGGCTTTAAATCATATTTTAAAAAATCCTGCCACCTGTACCTGAATGCACAACGATGCTTGCAAACCTGCGGCCAATACTTAAAACTTGGACTACCTTTTATCCCCGGCGTACTATGCGGCTGGATATTTTCTTCTTCCGATCGCCTTATTTTAGCTCGATACGCAACAATGCACGATGTCGGCATCTATTCACTCGCAAGTGTTTTTGGACAACTGTTTCAAATACTCATACTCATTCCAACATCACGAGCATATATTCCTGCAGTTTTGAAAAAATTTGCCCAAAATAAAAACAATCCCCTGCCTGTAGAAAGATGGAACAGAAAAAATATGCTTATCAGCATGACAGGACTTGCTTTTGTCATCTCTATTGGTTATTTGATTTACAAGCCGATTTTGTATGCTCTCTTGCCAGAACGGTATCAACCAGCAATCGGATATATTTGGATGATTTTAATTGGATACATTTTTCTGCTAGGCGAATATTTTGCCTCCATATTTATTATCTTTAAAAAAAAAGCGACGTTCCAAGCAACGTCACTCATTCTTCCATCAATACTAAATGTTGCACTCAACATGCTCCTGATTCCGTATTTCAATATCACCGGCTGCGTTATCGCAACAGTTGTTTCATCGGCAACATATTTTGGCATCAAACTTGGGTATAATTTTTATCTACAAAAAAATACTCTCTCAACCCTTTAGCATAACCTTTTAAATACGCTTTATCCCGCACAACTATCGCCTGAACAAATAAACCGACAATAGTCCAGGCATAGGCAAATATTTTGAGCTTGTTGTGTGGGTAAAAGTTTTTAAAAAAAAGATAACTATAATTTCTGATGTACATTGCTCGATTTGCCTCGACTTTATCGCGCTCTAGTGGGCTGTGATGATGTTCAAGTTGCGCTCGTGGGTTGAAAAAAAGGGAAGCTTCACAAGAAACGCGTCTAGAAAAATCACAATCTTCCATGTAAGAGTATCGAGAAAGTTCTTCGTCAAACCTATGTTTTTTAAAAACAGAAAGACGATATGACATACAACAACCGCCCAAAACTTGTACGGTTTTGAACGTTGATGTTCCGTAGGCATGTGTCGGCATGCCTGATGCAGTAAATCTTCCACTAGCATGATCTCGTTGTAGCAAAAAAAAACGACGTAATAATCGGTGAAATCCAAACTGTTTAGGCACTATTCCTTTAACCGATCCCATGCCACCAACATATTCTGGATGCTCAATAAATATTTTGTTCATCTGCTCAAGATAATCAACATCCAAAACGGTATCATCATCCAAAAAATGAATAATTTCAGCTGATGCAAGTGAAACCCCTACATTTCGCTGATAGGTCAAGCCCGGATTTGTATGCTTGTAAATTAACTCGGTTTGCGTGAAAACTTTTGTTACAAATTTTTGTTTAAATAAAAGCTCATCGGTCAATTTTTTGTCGCTGCTATCAACGATAATAAGTTGATCAGGGAGTGTTGTTTGGCAAGAAATCGAATCCAAAAAAGTAAGAACGCTAGTCAACCTATTTCTGGTGGCAAGAACTATACTGCAAGTCAACGTTTTTCTTGCGGCTTGAAAGTATTTTTGTTTTTCAGCCCCCACCGGCTCTCCTTGTTTTTCAAAACCTGTAGAACTTTTTCATAAAAATCACGTGTGTCACCACAACGGAACATCACCGTACCCTCAGCACGCACACATACGTCACTCGCAACTGCCGGAGTACCAAACCGTAACGCTTCCGCCACGCTGATACCAAAACTATCACTCAAAGTCGGTCGCACAAAGAGATCTGCGCGCTTGAGCAATGGCCACAATTCCTTCTGATCTGTCAAAAAAAAGATATAGTTTTTTAAACCTAAAACATCAATCTGTCCGCACAACTTTTTATAATAAGAATGATCACCAACACGCGCCAGAGCAAACACCAGTTTCGCCTCTGGAAATGTTGTCTTAAGCTTGGCAAGCAATTGAAGACACAGATCAAAGCCATAAAGATCTTTTCCTTCAAGCTGAGAAAGCTGAAAAGCGTTTGCAACAATAAGTGGGTCTGCTGTTTTTACAAAACGAAATAACTCTGCTGGATAGGTGGCAAGAATCTCTGGCTCGCGCTTTTCATCTGGTGGTAAAAATGCAGATTCTATGGAAAAAGTTGCGGGCAACATAACATCTGAACGCACATAACTTTCGTATGTTGAATCACCAATAAATACTATCGATTGTTCCCGAATATATTCACTTAACCTTTTTTTGAACTTGTCTGAGCGACGATGGATGTGTCTACAATTATGTTCAACAAACATAATCTTAAATCGAAATAACATCTGAAGAAAAAAAAGAAGCCGTAGCTCCGGCAAACTGTTGCTCAAATAAATAGTATGATAGTGAACAAAATGGGGACGAAAATGAAAAAGAAAAAAAAACAGCTTGGGCAAATAGAGATAAAACCTCCAGCGATGCCGAGCGGTGGTATCAAATACTCGGACATTGTTTTTTTGCCGTTTTAATTTTGCCTCAATACGTCGCACATGAATAGCAACTCCGCCAAGAGGTGGAGGATATGGGCCAAGAATTGCTATTTTTTTATTCGTTACATCTTCAGTATAGCGGTGGATCAAGAAACCTCCTTCTGGCCAGATTTCTTCATCACATCAAGCAACCTTTTTGTATGATCACGCCAGCTATACTGCGCAATAGCTTTTTGTCGTGCATTTTTTCCAAGCAGAGCACGATCTTCTGGTGACATGGTAATCAACGCACAGGCAGCGTCAACAAATCCTTGCACATCACCAGGCGGCACCAAAATGCCCACTTTTTTTTTGATCACTTTGAACGTTTCTTCTTGCAGATCACTCAACCGCACGGCTGGACAAAGTAAATCAGCAAGTTGTTCAAGGTCAGATGCAATGATCGGTCTTCCCATACTCATGTATTCAAACATCTTGGTTGGCGAACCGAAAAACCGAGATCCATCATCAGTTTTATGAACGGTTGGTGATAAAAATGCATCGCACACAGAAAGATAGTTTCGAGCAACAGATTGATTCACGGAGCCGGGAATTGTTACAACACCAAAACCAACGCCAGAACGCGCAAGCTCCTGCTTTAGATAGGACAACAATGGCCCCGCACCAACCAGAAGAAAGTGTGCTGCCGGATGTTTTTTGACTACCTTAGGAATCATCTCTGCCAACACTTCTATACCATGCCAAACAGAAAATGATCCAACAAACCCAAACACAAACTTATTTTCGAGTCCCAAATAGGTTCGAATGTCAGAACGAATTTTGGTCAAACGTGCAGGGTTAAATGTTTCTGTGTTAACACCATTTGGATTGACCAGTATTTTTTTTTCATCAATTCCTTGCTTGATAAGCGTCTCCTTAAGTACATGGGACACAACAATAATTTGGTCCGCTCGTTTTACATTCACGTTTTCGATCCACCGAATTAAAAAACGTATCCTCATCCACCCTTTGTTCGACCAGTTTTTATCGATCCAAACTTCCGAACCGTTAAACTCTAAAATAAGCGGCACTTTTTTGATCCAAGAAAGAAACAAGCCCACAAAATTAAGAAGACTGTACCGTTGATAAATAAAATCTATCTTTTTTTTTCTCAAAAAACGTACCGATCGAATTGTAAAAAAAAGGTTGGACAATAAACAATTGAGGCGAAACCCTAAAAAAGAAAAAATTTTGGGCTGACTGAGAGCACAAAACTGTTCGAGCGGCATATTTTTTAAAAGATCAATCATGGCAGAGGAGGCACACTCAATAGTGTAGTTTAGATCAAGAAGCCCTCCCAGAACGCCGAGCGTATGCGCAACCGAACCACCAGCTTTCAAATCCCGCGCACCAAGATCTGTTCGCAAATAAAAAACCGTTTTATTCTTTTTTGCTTTCATTACAACATCCCATCACGTTTTGCAGAGCCCACAAATGATAAGAATAATCCATCTTATTTTTCATGTTATCATCTAGCATTCGTTCAATTGCGTCAACATTCAAATAATCTGACCACACAGAACACTTACAATGCAGCATATCGCGCAGATGCTCTTCAAATTTTCCACCACCTTTAAACCACCTGGTCACTGGAGCGGCAAACCCCATTTTCTTTCTGTAAATGACATCATGTGGCAAAAGCCCTTCACATGCCTTTTTTAAAATATATTTTGTCACACCGTTTTTATACTTCAACCCTTCTGAAATGTGAAGCGCAAACTCAACAAGTTTATGATCAAGAAACGGAACACGCCCTTCAACCGATGTTGCCATGGTCATCTTATCAACCCGCATCAAAAGAAGTTCCGGCAAACGCTGCTTGAGTTCAAGGTAGATCATTGATTTTAAAAAATCAGCGTCAGGACTTAATTTTTGCAGTTTTTCAAGATGATAATGGACTACCGCATGGCTGTCAGAAATTTGCGAAAAATTCGGGTAGATTTTTTTAATTATAGGATCTTCTACTTCAGAATCTGAAATAAAGCTAATCGATTTTTTCAAAATTTCAGGAAACACAGCAGCACCACCCCAAAACAGTGCACGATTTTCTGCCCAATTTCTTAGCAACTCAATTCTACCACTTTTTTTAGGAAACAACGTTTCAAAAACTTTTACTGTCGCCTTTTTTAAAAACCCGGGAGCATAACGACCAAAATATTGCATCCTGCGGTTCATATTCAAATAACGGGCATACAGATTGTATCCACAAAACAGTTCGTCCGATCCTTCACCAACCTGGACAACAGTTACGCCAGCGTCCTTAAGCAATTTTGAAACATAGTAGAGAGGAACACAAACACAGTCCCCTAGCGGCTCATCTTGGTGGTGAATCATTTTTTCAAAAAAATTAAATGCTTCCAGTTCTGTGATCACCATTTCATGATGCTCGGTCCCAAATCGCTGAGCAACTTTACGCGCCCAACAAACTTCACTGTACTCTGGACCGTCAGAAAAAGAGATATTAAATGTTTTAACTTTATCGGTAAACTCAGACATCAATGCAACGTTCAAACTAGAATCGATTCCACCGGACAAAAAAACACCAAATGGAACATCAGACATCATCCTCTTTTTTATCGACTTTCTTAAAAGCATCCGAATATTTTTTATGCAAAATGTTTCGTCGGCAAACTGATTTTGCTCATTTTGAGAAAGAGTTGTAACAGGCGTGTACCACTCGTGAAAGCTTACCTTCCGTTTTGAATCTACCTGTACATAAAAAGCACTCGGAAGTTTATATATCCCTTTGTATAATGTCATCGGTGCAGGTGTAACTAAAAAACTAAGATAGTGATGAAGCGCTACCCGATTTATTTTTTTTTCTATCCATGGCAACTGCCACAAAGCTTTTATCTCAGAAGCAAAACTAAAAATATTACCTTGCAAAGAAAAATAGATCGGCTTAATACCAATCCGATCTCTAACCAAATAAAGTTCATTTTTTATGCGATCAAAAATAACAATCGCAAACATTCCCTCTAACCGCTCAAGACAATCGATTCCCCATTGCTTGTACGCATAAACTATTGTTTCTGTATCAGAATGAGTGCGATAACAATGGCCATAAGCTTCCAACTCTTTTCTGAGTTTTTCATGATTGTAAATCTCACCATTGCAACAAACAACAACTGTTTTATCCTGATCTGTCATCGGTTGAAAAGCCGCAGCAGAAAGATCAACAATACTCAGACGTCTATGAACAAAAGCAAGTTGGTGTTCTACGCTACTCCACGTTCGATATCCATCTGGACCACGATGTTCAATCGTTTTTTGCATTTTTTCAAGCAAGGACAGATCAAGTGTAAAATGTGGATTTGATATGTTACAAAAACCAGCAATACCACACATATCAAGCCCTTTTTTACAAAATGTTATCAAACATCGCGCTCAATGCTTTGATCGTTTTCCAAAACGCAATGCAAATAAGCGGCCAATCATACACATACCAGCCTTTAAATTAAATTTACTATCATCCTGGTCGTACCACACTGTTGGAATCTCTTTTATAGTGAAATGGTTTGTTTTACACAAATGAAGCAACTCAACATCGAACGCCCATTGCCGAACCGTCAATTTGTTTGCAATCGCTTCAATAACCGACCGCTTGAACAATTTAGCACCACATTGAAAATCAACATATGACATCCCAAACAATAGGCGAATAATAGGGTTGTAAACAATAATACGCCCCCACTCTTTGATACCCGGTCGCGGAGGAAATATTTTGGATTTTTTCATGTACCGACTCGCAATAATACCGTCAGCATCATTAATCTTTTGAGCTAATTCATAAAAATATTCCGGCTTGGTCGCCATGTCTGCATCAACAAAACCGATTAAATCATTATCTCTTGCTACGGCATCCTTGAATCCAGCCGCAACAGCAAAACCCTTACCGGCATTTTTTAGATCAATTATTCTAATTTCTGCATATTTTTTTTGAACATCTCGCACAATTGATAACGTATTGTCTGTACATCCATTTAAAACAACCGGAAACTCAGTATCTATATTTTTTTCCTTTTTCATTTTCTGTGAAAAAAGAACATACTTCTCCAAAGTTCTTCCAATTCTATTTTCTTCATTATACGCCGGAATAACAATACTGAGCTTCATTACAAACACCTGTGCGGTAACCAATAAAATTAAATCATATCGTTGAACCATATCATAGAGAAATAGCAATTCAAAATTGAGAACCAAATTGGGTAAAGAGAGTCCAATCTACAAAAGACATCAAATAAATATTTATATCTAGTTCACGTCATTTATTATCCTATCAAGAATATATAAGTTGTTATGTTTTACTCAAAAAGGGATTAAAAGTGAACTCAAAAAAACCAACCATTTATATTGTTATTTTCACATGCATATTTTTTCATTCTATCGATGCTAAAATTTACAAACTAGTTGATGAAAAAAATGGAACAACAAAAGAGGTTATCGCCAAAAACATCCTCGACTTAACAATTTTCCTTGAAAAATCAAAAAAGGGGGGATCATATGAAGAAAAGGAAGTAAAAAAGGGCGAGAGGCCGGCAGCTACACGCAACCTCAGAAAAGCTATTTTGAACAAAGAAGCTATTATCACTAGCTCACCGCTAATAAGAGCCCTGATTTCATCTTTAACATATTCAAAAAAAAACAAATCTACAAAAAAAGCTTTAAACAATCTTGTAAGCGGAGATTGGTCCATATATCAAACTAAAAACAAAAGCTTCGGTATTTTTGTACCCAAAAAAACCTATATGGATCTAGATTTAGAAAGTATTGGACTAGAAGAAAAAAACCTTAATAAAACAAAGCTGACCAACATATCACAAAACAAACGAATTCCTCTTCTTGAAAAAAAATTTACTGGGGAGACCGTGGGCCCAATAAGTATCGAAACATTTGCAAGTATTTTTTCAATGAGTCAAAAAGCCAAATTAGTAAAAAAAAGAATCTACCTGATTGGACACGGACATTATAGCAAAATAGATTATTACCATAAAAAACCCAGCTCATACCCAAAAGGGGCATTAGTCGCACAATTAGATCACAATCAGTACAACAAATTTATTGGATTACTAACAAAAATCACCTGTGAGTTTCTCTATATCGACGCCTGTTTCTCCAGTGGCTGGAACCAAATCATAATGAATATGATTCAGGACAAGGCAAACACAAAAATATTTAAAGAGCGGCACATTCCATTTCCAATTGTAACTACTAGCGGTCCAGACGAGACAGCAATAGTATTTTCTAAAATAAATTTCAACACTTTTTTTACTAGACTACACGAATTCATAGATACAACACTAAAAGAAATGGGTGGATGGCTTGAATGGCTTAAACAAAAACCATGGCTTCACTTGAAACCATTTAAATATATTTTAAAACCAATTACAGACGATAACCCTTATAGAATAAGTTCAATCAGACTTCCAGGAACGAATTTCTTCAGGGCTGTTCCCGTAACAGATACAACAGAAGTCATAACATACCCACGACTAATCAAATATGAAATTGAACAATTTAATAAAAATAAAAAACAAAAAATCACATACCCAATAAAACCGGAAACAAAACTTATACTTATTTACCCAAGTATTATTAATTTGCCCATAAAAATAGAAAACTTTAGCACATCCAAGCCAACAATCTTTTCGATAATTCCTGGGAACTCGCATCACTTTTTCAAAGAAATAACCTTTTTAAGCGATCGACAAATTAATCTTAAAAAAATACTGGAAAATATAGGATTCCCCAGCGACACAGCGACATCAAAACTTTATTTTTTTGAAAAATTATCAATTAATAGAAATATCATGAAGGTAAAAAAAATAAAAGAAGAAGAAGAAGAAGAAGAAGAAGATAATGATGATGATCTCTCTGATGATGATCTCTCTGATGATGAGGATGATGACTTTTATGACTACGAAAAACATTACCTTTTTCAGTACCCACTTCAAGCAAATAAAACTGTGGAATTAACAAATGTCGCAATAAGAAAACATCCCCAATTTAAACACTTATTTAAATACGATTCGACTGAATACATTTGTCAACACAAGGGGATCTATTATTACAAAGAGAAAAAACAGGACAAAGATAATGAAAATTTACCAAATAAATTTTACCCAATAGACGCCTCTCAGGCCTTAAAAAAAATACGTGAATGGATAAAAGAAACAACCTCTGCGCGTATAGCACTAAAAAAATCCACTATTGTAGAAACAGAAAAAAAATTTTTAAAAACAATCGAAAGGAATCTAAAGAAAAAAATATACATACCGGAGAAAAATACTGTTGGTAGAAAACGATGGATACTAACCCAGTTAGATATAAAGGGAAAGGCTCTATTTGACTTTATAGAATCAATATCTAAACGTTACGACTCTGTGATTAAAGAAAAAGGCGACAAACTAGAATATATAAAATACCTTCTTCCTCCAATAAATAATCTTATTAAAAAAATGAAAACAGTAACCAAAGAAACAAGCATATACATCAACAAAAAAACAAAAATGAAACCCGAAGAAGAAAAAACTATATCGACAATTGTCCAAACCATAGTTCAACTCTTAACAATATTAAACTATAGGCTCGATATCCTTAACAAAGCAAAATCATGGGACGACCTAGAAAAACCATGGGAAAAACTAAGTAAATCGCAAGCAGCGCAAGTAAAAAAAATAGAAGTAACATGGGATAACTTTCACAAAAAAATACCTGAAGGATATTTTCAATTTTCAGGGATTGTAGAGCTTTTATTTGATAGCGTGTATCTGAAATTGAAATATCCAGAAGCCCCAATTATAAGTATAAAAACAGAAAGCTTGTAAAATTATCTAAATTTAAATTTGAAGTGCATAATTCGTGATTTAAAAAAGATGGAAGTCTATGAAATAAAAATGTTGACAAATCGACAACGCAACAAATAGCATCAGCAAGAAAACAAAAAGTTCTTTTAAAAACCATTTACCAAGGAAAAAAAATGATCAGATCGAAAAAACTAATTTCAAAAATTCTTTTAAGTACAACCTTGATTTTTTCAGGATTAACCTCAACAAAATGCCAAGCAAAAAAACTGTTTACTATGTTTTTGATGACGACAACGACGGATATTCATCAGCACTTCTTACAAAATTAAAAAAAACAACCAAGAAACAGTTCGATTTTAAAAAATACAATGAAAAAATCAAAATAGACAAAAACACTACTCTACTATTTTTTGTCAGACTAACTGGACCAAGAACCGTTTTTATATACAAATTGGATTCATTAAAAAAATTGCCAGAAGAGATTAATAAGATCGGCGTCTTAGTAGTACGAAATGCAAAAAGTCTTATCTTCCATACCCCCAATAAGAATGAGTTTGGACTAAAAAAGAAAGGTATCGTCCTTCAGTTCGCAATGTTCCACCAAAAATATCTCGAAAAAGTAAATGAGAAAAGCTATTCTAGATTACTTGAATTTCTTACAAAAGAAGAAGAAGAAGAAAATGACGACGACGACGAAGAGGAAGAAGAGAGAAAAGAAAAATCTCAAGAGGACCAATCAAAGCTTATAAAAAAGTTAAACAACAAAATAAAAGAACAAGCAAAACTCATAAAAAATTTAAATACTAAAATGAAAAATCAAAAATTGTATATCAAAAAACTTTTAGAGGAACGTAAACAAACAGAGAATATTCTCAAAAAGATAATGAACTATTAGATAATAAATAGAACCTAAAAACTGATCATCGAAACTTAAACTTTCTAAGCGCCAGAAAACTCATACAGAGCAAAATCCAACCATGTAAAAAACGCCGGATCTGTGTTGAACCATAGATTCGGCTTTTGTAATGAACTGGCATATCGACAATTTTGAAATTCAGTTTTGCCGCACCAAACAATAAATCAAAATCTCCAAATGGGTCAAAATTACCAAAAAAGGATCGATTTTTTGCAATTTTTTCGTAATCTTTCTTGAAAAGTACCTTGGTTCCACACAGTGTATCTTTAAGTTTTTGTCCCAGTAACCAAGAAAACAAAACACTAAAAAAGAAATTTGCAAGCAGATTAAGAAAACGCATCGCTCCCGACTCCATTCCATACACCAATCGCGATCCATTGATCAGTTCGCCTTTACCATGCATCAAAGCATCAAAAAATTTTGGCAACTCTTCTGGTGGTACAGTTAGATCTGCATCCAGAATCATCAACACACCACCACGAGCTTGTGCAAATCCCTTTCTGACCGCATTACTCTTCCCTTTACCATCTTGCACAAAAAAAGAAATATCTTTTTCCGGATATTTTTTTATTACTCTTTTAATTTCATCAAGCGTCCCATCTTGCGACCCACCCTCAACAAAAATAATCTCTGTTCCCGCACCCATCTGAGGACAACGGAGAACAGCAGACTCGACATTACCCTTTTCATTTCTGCAAGGAATAACTACAGATACCCTGTATTCTTTTGGATCATGTTTTTTGATAGTTGGGCGCGCAATAGTAACGTTATGCAAACACAAACGATTAATTATAGGCAAATGAATTAAAATGGAATTAAAAATGGTTGAAATAAGCGGAATGTACATAGGTAAAAGCGTATGCCAATAAGTTGTAACTACTTCAAAATCAGAAAGATATAAAAAATTATGAAGATCTTTTTGAGAAATCCAGTTTCTGAAATTTGTCGGACGACGCAATCCAAGCTTTTGTGTTAACCATAATATTGGCTCCCATAAATAGGAATATGTGTCTATTATGATACGTGTATTAGAATCTGAAAATCGACGCAATTGAACAAAAAGATCTTGAATATCCGGCTCTTCCATAGTCACCGATGTCAAAATAATATAGTCAAATATCTGATCTGGGATATCTTCCAATGAATCTGTATAAAACTGAAATTCAGAACATTGTTGCTGCGCACTCGCAATTGCATCTTCATCATTATCCAATCCAACACCAACTGAAGGCTGAACCGCTTGCAAAACATAACCATTTTTGCAATTAATCTGCAAAACACGAGATTTTTTGGGGATAACAAATCGGTAAAATTTTACAATTGATCTATGATAGTATCGATTTTTTTTGAGCCAATAATCAAACGATTTTTTCTTTT
>Ga0180432_10003135_pt1 | contig 23909 bp, 13 predicted proteins | sample SS_ome_10_FD_132414 | JGI IMG/M metagenome (GOLD analysis project Ga0180432, IMG submission 132414) | Hypersaline lake sediment archaeal communities from the Salton Sea, California, USA - SS_1_MS_2 metaG | ecosystem: Environmental > Aquatic > Non-marine Saline and Alkaline > Hypersaline >... | reverse complement strand
CCGCCATACTGGCATATTGACCGCCCACTGACCGTGTACCGAGTGCCGACCTGGATCAACTACCAGTACGGCATCACCGGTCTGCTCTACTGGAGCACCGTCACCACGGTTATCGAGCCCTGGCACAATCCGGCTTTCGCACACCCCAGACATTACAATGGTGGTGGATTTCTGTTTTATCCGGGAGTGCCCTGCGGAATCGACGGTCCTATCGCCAGCATGCGCGTGAAAAACCTCAGGGATGGCATGGAGGACTACGAGTATCTGGCGCTGCTCGAAAAACATGCAGGCCCGGAAGCTGCAAAGAAAATCGTTGATACAATCGCACCGAACTGGCGGGATTTCTCAAAGGATGCCAAACAATTCCTCGACGCTCGTAAAAAACTGGCGGAACAGATTCTGAGACAACCATGAAGATAACGACAACTTCGATCATCACCATTCTTACAATCCTCTCTCAAGTGCAGGCAGGAGCCGCAAGCATGTCCTTCGTCGAGTCGGGCGAGGCCTGGGGACTGGCCGAGCCGCTCAAAGGCATCATGGCCCATGCGGCGGCATGTGGAGACATCGACAACGACGGAGATCCCGACCTGTACGTCGGCAATTTTTGCGACCGTCCGCACGAAGCGTACGTCGGCCGTAACGGGCCGGTCCCAAATATGCTATTGATTAACGAGGGAGGGAGATTCGTGGAATCCGATCAGTCGCAACTTCGTTTCGAGGCCAGAACAAGCGGCGCTGTATTCGTCGATCTGGACAACGATGGCGACCTCGATCTCTACGTCTCCAACAACTCCAAATCGAGGGGGCTGCGAGTGCCAAACAAGCTCTTCGAGAATGTGGACGGGCGGTTCCGTGAGGTCTCCGGAGACAATGACGCATGCGTAATAATGGGCGGACGGAGCATCGGCGTGCTCGACTACGACGGAGACAGCCTGCTGGATTTGCTTGTTACCGAAGACAAATGGACGGGCAGGCGGACCCGGCTGCTTCACAATCGCGGCCGCTTTCATTTTGATGACGTTTCAAGAATAGTCGGCCTGCCTGCTGATCTGCCGGGCCTCGGCGTAATCACGCCAGACCTTAACGAAGACGGTCGGCCCGATATCTTCGTCGCCCAGGCTAATCGTCTCTTCCTGTCACAGAGCGACGCCACCTACAGCCCGTTCGATTCGGCCGTCTTCCAATACGAGCCGATCAACCGAGAAGCCAGCCCGTGCGGCGTCGCTTTCGGAGATCTTAATGTGGACGGCCTGATGGATATCGTCATCGTGGACCACAGCCAGCCCGCACGGCAGCATCTGTACCTCAATATGGGACTTCGCGACGGCGAGCCGCAATTCAAGGACGTAACCGCCGAGGCAGGCCTGGACTATCGTTTTCCATCCTGGACTCCGGAGAAGCTGCATTTAAAGCACGGACACGTTGAAATTGCCGACTTCGACAATGACGGCCTGCCCGACATTCTCGTTGCGGCGACGTATCGCGACGGCGATGTGAGCCGGCCTTTTATATGCCGAAACGTATCGATCATGCCGGCTGATCAAGAGCTGACCGGTGTAAACATACCAAAGTTCCATGTACCGCCTGTCGATAAAGCGGACGCTTATTTTGCCGTCGGGCCCGTTGGAGATTATGACGGCGACGGCGGGCTCGACATATTTCTGGCCAACTGGTTTCCACAGAAGCGGTCCATGCTCTATTTAAACCGTGAAAAATCAAACCACTGGCTTCGAGTCAGAGTTGTCGGCAGAACAATCAACAGGATGGGGATAAGCGCCAAAGTAAAGATATATCCGGCCGGAGAGCTTGGTCGGCCGGAAAAACTCATTGGTTTCGTGGAAATCGAAGCCAGCCTCGGCTTCTGCTCGGGGCAGGAGGCGGTAGCACACTTTGGACTCGGCAAACGAATATCATGCGATCTTGAGATTACTTTGCCATACGGCAGAGGCGTCATCTGCAGGAAAGATGTGGGCGCTGGCCAGTGCCTGGTTGTACAAGAGCCGGTGGTTTATAAGTAGGACTTATAAAACTATATGCAACAATCCCAGTCCATGTATCCGACCCCGTTCTGCGAACGCCGAGAATATCAAAGCCGGCACCCTTGAGACGTCTTTCGCTTTGATCCGCATTGCCTTAGCTGGTATAATCACTTTCATGGCTGGACAATCAAAATTCCCATCTCTGGCCGGGAGATTGGCATCGCCCCCCCGGCAGAAGATACTACTTCACAGACTTGCCCTCTACTCAGTTCTTGTTGCAGTTGTTATATCCACTGCGACAGCGGCTCCGCGAGGGCTGATTGTGCAGATTGGGGGCAATTACCCGGAGCCGGGCGAAGGAAGGGTGATTCATTACTTGCTACCGGACCGCGCGGCGGTGGACCGGGCAAGGGAAAACTACTGCACAGAGGATTGCGTCAGAGTCGATCTCTTGTCCGGGCCTCAACTGCCACATGCCGAGAACATCGTCCGCCACCTGGTTTGCGAAATCCCCGGGGCGGTAAGCCGTGAGGAGGCCATGCGTGTGCTTCGTCCGTTAGGGACCGCAAGATTGAAGACCGCACGGGGCTGGACCGAGATCACCAGGAAATGGCCGGACGAAATCGACGAATGGACCCACTGGCTGCACGGCCCGGACAGCAATCCGGTTGCCGCCGACCGGCAAGTTGGTCCGCCTCGCAGACTGCTCTGGACCGCGACTCCCAGACGTGCGCGCTCCCATGAAAAGAGTCCGTCTCTAACGGGCATGGTGAGCGCCAGGGGCCGTCTTTTTTACATCAATGACGAAGGGACGATCAGCCTCGGCGGCAACGTGCCGGACAAGTGGCGACTGGTGGCACGCGACGCCTTCAGCGGCGCGCTGCTGTGGAAAAAGCCGGTCCCTGATTGGGGCTGGCAGGCCTGGTCGCCCAACCAACCGATGAACCTGCGCTGGGGCAATCCCCGCTTTATCCATCGGCGGCTGGTCGCCGTCGGAGATCGTCTCTACGTCACTCTCGGCTACTCGGCACCGGTGAGCGTGCTCGACGGAGAGACCGGCAAGCCGATCCGGAAACTGGCGGGCACCGAGAACACGTCCGAGATACTTTTCCATAACGGCCGGCTCGTTCTCTCAGTCGCAACTAAGGCCAAAACACAAACCAAGTCGGCGCCTCCGCTTGCAATTCTCGTTGTCGATCCGGACACCGGCACAATTCGGTGGCGGTCTGAGCCTATGCCGTCTTTGGCGGACTTGAGCGAACGGGGTAAATCCGACGTCCTAAAACAGGGACGATTGATGATTGCGGCGGATAAGAACCGAGTTGTTGCAGCCACCACCGATGAAATTGTCGGATATGCCCTCGATTCCGGCAAAGAGACGTGGCGAGTTGCCCGACCCGTCTTGCCTTTGAAGAAGTCGAAAAAATCCAAAGATCCCGAGGAGAAGGAAAAGGCGCCACACGCGTTGCCGGGCGTCGGCACTCACAATATCGGCATGATTGTCCTGGACAGCGGACGTGTGTACTTCGGGCAGCCGCAGAAAGCCGGCAAAGTCAGCAATTTGATCACCATGACCTTGCTCTGTCTGGACGCCGAAACCGGCAGAGAGCTGTGGCGCGGAGACTACCAGGACTGGACCTACACGACCAGTCTCAACGTTTATGCGGTAAAGGACAAGCTGGTCGTCCACGATGAAGGCCCACAGATGGTTCTTCTGGACGCCGCTACGGGACGGGTCGTCAAGCGGCATGACATTAGCGCCGTCAACTCGCACCATCACCACCGCTGCTACCGCAACAAGGCGACAGAGAAGTATGTGCTGATGGGGAAAGAGGGTGTGGAATATCTAAACATCGAAACAGGTGAAGTCACCGTTAATCGCTGGGTCCGCGGCACCTGCCTATACGGAATAATGCCTGCCAACGGCCTGTTGTACACAACGCCGGCCGCCTGCGCCTGCAACCAGATGAACCGGCTCGACGGCTTTGCCGCATTAGCTGTGGCCGGATCACGTAAAGTCGCCAAAGTTGAAAATCCTCTGATAAAAGGACCGGCATACGGAACAGCCGGCAAGGCGCTTGCCGTTGACGCTTGGCCGCAGTATCGTCGCAATGCACTGCGCTCGGGCCAGGTGGATCTTTCTCCGGCGACCGGCGATGGATGGAAAGTGCAGCTACCGGGCAAACTGACTGCCCCGGTCAGTGACGGCACGGCACTCTATCTCGGTTGCGACGATCAGGTTGTGGCTCTCAGTTGTGCCGACGGGCACACGCTCTGGCGCGCAAACGGACGGATTGACTCACCGCCGACTTTATATAAAGGGCTGCTGCTGTTCGGCACGCGCGACGGATGGATTCATTGTCTTAGCGCGGGCGACGGCCGGCTTGCGTGGAAATTCCGAGCCGCTCCGGCCGAACGGTTCATCCTCGACGACAACCGGCTGGAATCGGTCTGGCCGCTGCACGGATCGCTGATGCTGTTCAAAGGACGAGTATATGCAGCCGCCGGACGCAGCTCCTTTCTCGATGGCGGGCTTTGCATCTACGCCCTGAAGCCGGAGACCGGAGAGGTTATCGCGGCCACAACGTTTTTTACCGAACAAACGCAACAGTCGGACTACTACGAAGGTGTCACCAACGATCTGCTGGTCAGCGACGGGGAATCGCTCTTTCTGAAACACATGAAGATCGACCCCGAGACCCTGGCGATCAGCCGCCTGCAATGGTGGGAATTCTCAGGCCCGGACGGCAAACTGAAGGCTTACGAGAAGTCCATAGTGAAGCTTCCGATAGAAAAGCGGCGTACGCCGGTTCTGTCCAGTGCCTCCGGCTTGCTGGACGACGAGCTATTCAGCCGGGCCCACGTCCAACTGGACGGCGCCGAGTTCTGTAACCGTCTTTGTTTCGATTCGAAGTACGCCTACGGTGTGCGTCACAGTCTGGGACCGGGCCACTTCCAGTTTCACGTTGCCGGCAAAGACAGCTTTCCCGTGCTCTGTTTCGACCGTCAGGCCGCCAAGGCGCCTGTCAAGCAGAAAGGGCGCAACTACAGGGCGAACGGCAGTGCCCCGGCCGATCATCGGATTATCTGGAAACGGGACCTGTCCGTCAGACCCAGCGCAATCCTGGCCGTAGGCGGCAAGCTTTTGATCGGGGGCGGCCCGGACAATGTCGATAAGTCAGATCCGCTCCGCAGCTTCGAATGGCGCGCCGGCGGATTGCTGCACACATTGAACTGTGCCGACGGCAAAACGCTTTCCGAACAAAAGCTATCGGCGCCCCCGGTACACGAAGGCCTCATCGCCGTCAAGGCCGGCATTTTTGTCTGTCTGAAGGACGGCACAGTATTGAAACTGTAACTGCCACATTCCCGATCCCTTTTTCATCCCTATATAAGGCGGAAAAGGACTGAAACGCTGTCCGGCCCGGCTGCGAACATTTTGCCACCTGTTTATGTGGTGTGTTGAAGAGTATTCCATCCGTCTTAGTCCGGCAGTCTTAATTCGAAGCTTGCAATACCCTGTCATAATCATAATATATACACAACTCGATTTTTGTGCGATGCTAAACTCCTCCCGAAAACTAATAATGGCTTTGGGAAAAAGCAAACGAAATGAGAAAGGTAGTCTTAAATTTACTGGCGTTGGTTGGTTTGCTGATGGTTGGCTGTCAGGAGAAATTGGCGCCGAGTGCAGCGAGAAAATTCGAGCCTACCTGGGAATCGTTACGCCGGTACAACGAAGTGCCCCAGTGGCTGCGCGATGGTAAGTTCGGGATTTATACGCATTGGGGGCCTTATGCCGTTCACGCCTACGGGGAGAACACGACGTGGTATTCTTTCGCCCTGTATATGGATCCGGACGGCGAGGCGCGACAGCATTTCGAGAAGACCTTTGGAAAGTTGACACCTGAATTCGGCTATAAGGATTTGATTCCAAAGTTTACGGCCGAGAAGTTCGATGCCGATGAATGGGCTGAGCTGTTCAGGAAATCAGGAGCGAAATTCGCCGGGCCCGTTGCCGAGCACCACGACGGTTTTGCCATGTGGGACACTGAGTATTCCAAATGGAACGCGGCAAAGATGGGTCCAAAACGCGATGTTGTCGGCGAATTAGAGAAAGCCATTAAGAAACGCGATATGAAGTTTGTCACAGCCTTTCACCATGCAGCGAACTGGTTCTTCTTCCCTGTCCTGGATAAACGCTACGATACAGGAGACCGGCAAAACTCCGGCCTTTATGGTCAGCCTCACAAAAAAGGTGCGATGCGTAATCAGGCGTTTATCGATGAGTGGTACGGCAAGATCATCGAGGTGATCGACAAATACAGTCCCGATTTCATCTGGTTTGACTTCGCGCTCGATTCGATTCCCGAGGGCTACGTCAAGGACTTTCTGGCCTATTACTACAACGATGCTGAGGCCAGGGGCAAGGAAGTAGTCGTCACGTACAAAGACAACGATCTCGTTCCGGCGACGGCCGTGCGCGACCTGGAACTGGGCCAGGAGCCCAAGATTACCTACCACGAGTGGATAACCGACTCGACGGTGGACGACCGCGGCGCGTGGGGCTACGCCAATGACCTTGTCTTCAAGACCCCGGATCGAGTTATCGACAACCTGATTGACCGCGTCAGCAAGAACGGGTATCTGCTGCTTAACGTAGGCCCGAAGCCGGACGGCACTATCCCCGAGCCTGCGCGCGACCTCCTGCTTGAAATGGGTGCGTGGCTGGAGGTCAACGGAGAAGGTATCTACGGCACGAGCCCCTGGATTATCGCCGGTGAAGGCCCCACCAACCTCGGGCAGATTCAGCGGCAGGGTTTCAACGAGTCAGACGTTGTCTACACCGGCCGGGACATCCGCTTCACCGTCAAGGGCGACACCATCTACGCTTCCTTCCTCTCATGGCCGGGCGATAAGGCGGTCATAACCACTCTGCGCGAGCAGGGACTTCAAGCGGATAAAGACGATACGGAACTCTCGGCCGATGTACCTTCTCTGGTGGGAAAGACATTGACTACCGAGTATGAAGGCGAGGAGTACAAATGGGTTTTTAGCCAAGACGGCGAGGCGACCGTATCGGGCGGCGAAGCCGGCGAGGGCATGAAGGCTCAATACGAACAGTATGGCCGGGGCGTGTACATTCAGGTCGCCGGGGAAGAGGTTGAAGGGATCTACGATGGCAAAAAATTGGTGCTCGAGGAGGAGAAAGAAGACCTGGGTCCAGCCTACCCGGGATTCTATAAGGAGGAAATCAAGCGTATCACCATGCTCGGTCACGGCAAGGATCTGGACTGGAAGCTGACGCGGAAAGGGCTTGTAATCGAAACTCCCGACAAAAAACCCTGCAAGCATGCCTTTGTCTTTAAGATCGAACGCCACCATCATCCGAAGATTGACTGATCGACACATAAGTTAATGAACAATAGTGACTTCAAAGGAACGTTATTATGAAAAAAACAATGCTACTCACTGTACTGATAAGCTTCATCCTTATGCTGCTGCTTGCCTCAGGTTGTGCGCAACAGTCGAAAGGCTATGTTATTAACAAGAACATTAAGCGAGTGGGAATGGTCGTAGGTGTCAAACCTGATATGATCGAAGAGTACAAACGGCTTCACGCAGACGGCAATCCCGGGGTCCGCGATCTTTTGACTAAATACAACATGCACAACTTTTCCATTTTCCTGACGGAAATCGCCGGAAAATGGTATGAATTCGGATACTACGAGTATACCGGCGACGACTTTGACGCGGATATGGCGAAACTGGCCGAAGAGCCCGGAAATATCGAATGGCTGCAAATATGCGATCCCATGCAGATTCCGCTGGAAGGTGAAACCGGATGGCGGGAAATGCAGCGGGTCTACTTCAATCACTAAAGCGAATCATGTCCTGTGAGACAACCTGTGGCGGCCTAACGATTATGCCGACCTTGTGGCAAAATTTGACACGATGGCGACAAGCGTGGTCTATTGGCGCGGCGCCAACGGCGGCTCCGGCTGGGTCACGGAGAATAACAATTGGATGGAGGAACTGAGAGACGTGCCGCTAAATATCGAAATCTCTGCCCAAAGCAACTAACTCAGGAGATTAGTCATGAAATGCAAACAGATGTTGTGGTTAATGCCGGTCTTGATTATCCTGCATGCCGGATCCGCAGTTTATGCGGGTACATTTTACGCCTACTATACAAAGGTCGATTCCGGCCGGTCATTCGAGCACACCTCGCGCACCGGACCTTATGCGGATATTGTGGTCAAACTGGACAAGGGCAAATTTGTGTTTTGGCGGGGTTCGAGCTATCTGCCCTACTGGCAGACAAGCCGGGGCAAGTGGTTTGTAGAGGAGGTGATTGAACGCAAGGGTGACGGCCCGGCCGAGCGCCCCGACAAGGTGAACACTTATTCCCACGTAGACATCATTGAGAACCGTGATTCTCACGTCACGGTCCTGTGGCGTTATCTGCCCAAATTTGGCGGAACGAATCCCCACACAGGTGTCCACCCTGCCAAATTCGTCGAGGAATTGTTCACGATTTGTCCTGACGGAAGTGTGACACGCGTGATCAGGAAGGCAACGCAAAGATATGATGACTGGGTGGATCGTTTAAACCGTACAACCCAGCGCCTGGTATTAACCGACGCCGGTATCATTCAGCGGAGTTCTACTCCACCGGCTTCATCTCCCGAGGCCGGTCGGGTATCGGGCAGCCCGCTGAAGCAGGGCTTCATTACCAAGCCGGCAAGGTACTGGCGGTTTGACGAAGGCGCAGGAGAAACCACTGTAGAGAGTACGACCGGCGCCCGGTGCCGGGTTTTGGGTCACACGAGTTTCTGGAAGAAGGGTGTCTCCGGTACGGCTCTGCACTTCGATGGCTATAACACCCTGGTCTCCCTTAAGCCTGGTCAGTCCCCGGAGGTCGGAAATGCTCTTACCCTGTCCGGTTGGATTGCCATCGGCGCTTACCCCTGGAACTGGACCCCGATCATCCAACAGGGCGACGACAAAGGGTATTTTCTCGGAATAAGCGGGCACGGCAAGCCCGGACTGAAAATACAAGTCGGCGACCGATGGGAGGAGCTTACCTCAGATGAGCATCTCGAGCGGAATCGCTGGTATCATGTGGTCGGCGTGTTCGACGGCAGTCAGGGCTTGATGAGGCTCTACGTGGATGGTAAACAAAGCGGCGCAAAGCGCGTAAATCGAGGTGAAGTCCGCACCGCGGAAGATCCGATTCAAATCGGAAAGGGAAAGGCACGCAGGCCGATCGATCCGGTGCGCGCCAACACATTTGTTGCACCGTACAGTTTCGACGGTCTGATTGATGAAGTCGGACTCCACACCGTGGCACTTTCCGCCCGAGAGATCGATCAATTACATAAGTCAACCCAACCCTCGGCCTCGCTTCGCAGGAATCCGGACATGCCGTATCGCTCACTACCTCAAGTCAAATCCACCGGCAGATTTGGGGCCCGATACACGCACTTGAAATTCTATGAGACCTGGGACAGTCTGTGGCGCTTTGGACCATATCCCGACGTGGTCGTGGAATTCGATCGGCATCCCACCCAATTCGTTTTCTGGCGCGGCACATGTTTTATCCCTATGCTCGTCAATGAGAACGGCCAGTGGTACAGCAACGAATTCAATGAGACCTGGGGCCGATCCGGGGGAAAAGGCTGCCAGGAACCGATGTCCGACAAGGAGAGCTATTCCGATCACGCCCGCATCATTGAGAACACCGAAGCAAGAGTTGTCGTGCACTGGCGGTTTCCCCTCAAGGACGTGCTGCACGTGGTTGCGAATTACGATCAAGAGACCGGCTGGGGGGACTGGGCGGACTGGTACTACTACATTTACCCGGACGGAGTTGCTGTAAAAACAATGCATCTCTGGACAGACGGGCCGCGCAATCACGAATGGCAGGAATCCATGGCGATTCTCGGGCCGAATCAGCATCCCGAACAGGTCCTGGAGACCGATCCGGCTCTGATCCTTGCCGATCTGGAAGGTCGTGTGTCAGAGTATGCCTGGGTGAACGGTCCTCCGCGCGGCGTCAGTTACCGCAATAAAAAGATACATATCGTTAATTACCGAGCAGAATACGATCCTTTTACAATAGGAGATTTCCAGAGAGGCGACGTGTATAGTGGAGAAGTGACCGCCTATTCGGTTTTTCCCTCCTGGAATCACTGGCCCGTAGCTCAGATGCCTTCGGATGGACGGTATGCCGGTTATCCGGATCGGACCGCTCACAGTTCTTTGACGCATGTCCGTCTGCCCACTTATAGAGAGAGCTTTGCTGACAGACCCTTCCAATCGAAGATCCTAATGGAAGGCATGACGAACCAGACAGCTACGCAGCTAATCCCACTGGCTAAGTCCTGGCTGCAGGCCCCGGCGCTGCGCGACGTCACCGGAGCCAGCAGCCGCGGTTACGACCCGTCCCAGAGGGCCTACGTCATGGCAGCGACCGGACAACGTCAGGGCTTCAGCGTCGACGCATCGCCTTCGCAACCCCTGGTGAATCTCTGTGTAGTGGTCGCCAACTGGAATTGCGATGAGCATGGTCAGGTCACGGTGAATGGGGAATTACAAACTCCGAATAAGCGATTTCGTCAGGGCATCGTACGTGATCCCGAGGGACGACAGTCTCTGGTGGTTTGGCTCGAACTGGAATCCACGCGTCCCGTACAGTTCACTATCACCGGAGCCAGGCCGCGGCCCCTGGGAGTCCTGCCCGGGCGCCTCCAGTGGCGGGAAAGACCCCGTGTACAGGAGGGGACCTTCTCGGTAACAATGGCGGCCGAATCCGTTTCGGGGACCAGCGGCGCAGAGTACCTATTCGAATGTGTCGCAGGAGGTGGGCACAGCAGCTCATGGCAAAGCACTCCCGCCTATACGGACGTGGGCTTGTCCCCGGCGACAGGCTACACCTATCGAGTCAAGGCGCGTGATCGATACTTTGATGAGAGCGACTGGTCCGAGCCGCTTTCGGCAAAAACACCGGCGGCGCCGGCACCGGTCATCTGGACTCTGGACCAGGTGTCGAACAACCGTGTTGCCGATGAAAAGGGTCGTTACTACGGTGTCTTGACGCCGACTGTGTCCAGGGAGCCGGGGCGCATCGACCACGCTCTGCGTTTCGATGGTGACAGCGCCGTGGTAATAAGGGATTGTGCAGGGCTGCGTTCCAGCACGAATTTTACATGGACCGCCTGGATAAAGACCACGACCGGCGGCAGTATCATAGCACGTTGCGGCAAGGCACAAAGGTGGCAGCAGGGCGGAAAGGTCCTCTTTGTCGATGATGGCCGGCTTCAATTCGACGTGGGTTGGGTCGGGGCGGTATCTTCCAACCGGCGTGTCAATGACGGAAAATGGCACCACGTGGCTGTCACGGTGGCGTCTTCCGAGGATTCGGGCGTGATATCGTTCTATGTTGACGGGCAGATAAGCGGGAGCGGTTCCCTGGACACGACTCGATTCAACGAGGCTGGCTTGCCCGTAAAGATAGGATTCTGTAACCGCGACTTCCCGTCACAGTCCGGTTTTGCAGGGATCATCGATGACGTGCGATGGTACGGTTATCCGCTCAGTGCTTCGGCCATGCAGGCACTCTATGAGGGCTATGGTCCCGGCAATGGGCCGTAAAACTGGAATCCGTTCTTGATCAGCCAATAACACAGTACAAGATTATCATCACGACAAAAAGCAGACCTGCGACAACACGCGGGTCGGTAATGCCCGTGATCTTCGTACTTGTGATGGATCTGAGCGGAGACTGCCACCCCATCTCTTTGAGTTCTTCGACAGTCGGTGCCGGCGTGTTCAAACTTACAATCACATATACGATGATGCACATAGCCAACAGAATTAAGCCCATCATCATGAATGGAATCCCGATGCCGTGGGTGACGCGACCATAATTCGCCACCTTCCAGTTGGATAGCAAGGCGCCTGTTGCTAATGCAGCAGTCAGTTCCGCCTCAGGAACCGAACCGTTGGTCCTGATGAAGGTGTCCGTTGCGAGCACATTTGCATCCGACACTGGCTGCAAATTGCGGACCGGGGCGGCCAGATACGCATCTGCGACTTTTTGTTTGGCATCGTCTTGCCTTCTCCATTGATTCGCCTTTATCACGGCTTTTTCTACGCTATAAGGTATCTTACCCCAATCTTCTTGTAGTACATCAGCAGAAATGCCTTCGGCAAGCAGAGTCTGTTTCTCTGCTTTCGGAATGGCGGCCCACGGTTCGACAACCCGGTCATTTGCCACCCTTTTGGCCGTTATGGCAGGTATTACGTCCGCAGCGCTTACATCGTGAGGAAGATCTGAGACGAAGTAAATCAAGCCAATAACAACACCCGTTGCGAAGGTAGCTACGGCCGCTTGTTTGGTGCCTCGTCTCCAAAAGGCGCCGAGAACGAACACCGTAGTGATAGCCGGGGCAAACATCATGGGCACCTGATTGATTACCACAAAGATATTCTCGAATCGCCCGCAGAAAGGCGACCAGAGCATGGCCAGCACGATGACGGCACAGGCCGTAATTCGCCCGATGAGCACGAGGGTGCCGTCTTTTGTTTGCGGGCGAATGTGCCGGACAATATCCTCGGCGGTAACCGTGGCCGTGCTGTTCAGAGCCGCTTCGACAGTGCTCATTACCGCCGCCAGCAAACCTGCGGCAAACAAACCTTTCAGACCCGTCGGCAAAAGCTCGTCGATCATGACCGTCAGAGTGTCGTTTGGATCGCCGATTTTGTCCCTGAACAGGACATAGGCCACCACGCCGGGCAGAACCATAAAGAACAGAGGCAGAATCTTGAGACAGCCGGCGAACACCGCGCCGAGCTGGCCGTTCCGCATATCTTTGGCGCCGAGCGTCTTCTGAACAATTGTCTGATCGGTGCACCAGTACCAGATGCCCAGAACGTGATATCCTATCATCAGCGTAAGCCAGGAATACTGATTGAAATTGCCGTTGGCGTCCCTGAGCGAGTGGGCCATGCTCAACTGATCGGTCTTGACGGCCCCCTTGAGATCGGCGAATGAGTGGATTCCTGCGCTCGGTAGTTTTGACAGGGCGAAAAACGTGAGCAGAACACAACCGCCGAGCAAGAGCACGGCCTGGATCGTGTCTGTCACGACGATGGCCTTAAGACCGCCGAGGATTGTGTAAACAGCCGTGACAACTGCAATGATAATGATCGAATAGATAACGGGAATGCCGAAGAAGTAATCGAACACTTTCGCGCCGGCATAGAGACTTACTCCGATGTGAACCAGAAGCGCCGACCAGATAGCAATTAAGGCCGTGATCATTCTGCACGTTTTGCTGTATCGTTTCTCGAGGAACTCAGGCAGTGTGGTTATCTTCGTGCGGAGATAGAACGGGACAAAGACCAATCCCAGCACGATCAGGCAGAACGACGCCATCCACTCGAAGTTACCGACGACGATGCCCTCGCTGAAGCCCGAAGCGGAAAGGCCCACGAGGTGGATTGTCGAAATGTTTGCGGTAAACAGAGCGGCGCCTATCATGGGCCACTTCAACGATCTTCCCGCAAGGAAGAATTGTGTGCTCGATGTCTTTTTCCTGTAACCGACCCATATGCCGAGAGCCATTATACCGATCAGGTAGGTGACGATGATTACCAGGTCGTACGTGTTAATCGCAATCTTTGCCAAAAGCATATACATTTCCCTTCAACTGTCAGTTCCGTCGTTGCGTATCGATCATTCTTTCAGAAGACGCCGTTCAGAAGCCAGGGGCTGCCGGCCACTGAACATTACACTATAATCCCAGCTTTTGTGACGGACTGCAAGCACTTCTCCGGATTGGACCAGCCGCTTTGAATAACAAGCATGAAGGCCCGGCTGGTGCTGCGATTGGATGACAATAAAACTGCCTGCCGAATATGATAAGCTAATGGAGTCATAGTATCTCGGGTGCCTGTCGAGCAACGTTTTCCACCAGAGCTTTCATGTCCGTATGCGGATATCCCACGAATACCGTGTTGTTTGTTACAACAACAATAGTATTATCACATGCCACGACAACGGATTGATCGGTATTGGCCAATACTTTGTTTCCGGTTCCGGTTACAACTGCTTTGCCCGAAACGATATTATTCTTATATTTGGTGCCGATTTTTTCCGCCAGTGCGGCATGTGTTCCCATATCTTCCCAACTGCAGGGAAGAAAGATGCTGCAGGCGTTGTTGGTTTTCTGCATTACCATATAGTCAATGGAGCCCTTGGGCATTTTCGGAAACAAATCACTCAAAACCTGATCGCGTGACGTTGTGTTCCATTCGGCGCTGATTTGTTCGAGAATGGGGGTTGCCTGCGGCAGGTGAGTATTAATCTCTTGCAGGATTGTTTCCGCTTTCCAGGCGAATTGTCCGGAATTCCAGCAATATCCGCCCTCCTTCATATACCTTTGCGCTCTATCCAGATCCGGCTTTTCTGTGAACGCAACGATGCTTCTTACCTCGCAGCACGGGTATTCCAGGGAGTCTCCTAATTTCTGCCAGCCAACCAGTGTGTTTGGGCAAGTGGCTTCGACTCCGAAGGCTACCAGCATTTCGGGGTGCGACTCCAGAAAGTGTGCCGCGTTGGCGATAGCAGTATTAAATAGATGCGCGGGTTCAATAATCTGGTCCGCGGTTAGCACGATCATTGTAGCCGCTTCGCACCTTTGTTTTAGAATCGTTGCTGCAAGCCCTATCGCACTTGCCGTGTCGCGAACACAAGGTTCATAGATGAAATTTTCAGGAGGTATTTGCGTGAGTGTTTGTTGTGTCGGCTCCTTATAGTTGACACTCGTTAAGATGATAATACGATCGTCAGGAACATAATCCTTTAGTTTCTCAACGGTAAGTTCAATTAAGCTCTTACCGTCAAAGAGTTTTAGCAGGTGTTTGGGCTTTTGTTTGTTGCTTAACGGCCAGAGACGCGTCCCGGAGCCTCCGGCCATAATAATCGCGTAACAATTATCGTTTAGCATATCTTGTCCTAACTCAGGTTTACCTTTACTTGAAATCCATCCTCAACGGGTTCTGAGGATGCCACGTAGATATATCCAACGCCGCAGCCGGACGGCATGGCGCCTGCATATTTGTGCTGGTAATAACGCATTCTTTGCATGACGGGGACCTTGATTGTCGGATGTTCGAAAATTGCCGGCAACATTTTCCTCCATGCACTTGAGCACTGGTTAAACGAAGCTCCAAGCGCTGAAACATCTCTGTTCTTAATGGCGGAGAAGCAGTTTTGTGCGGATTGTCCAAGCTGACTTACTACTTTCCTGGTTGCAAATCTACCCGCGTCAAAGGGATTATACCCTTCAGGACGCGGCCCGACGCACTCTACTATCCAGAAGTTGCGCTCAAACCACTTTGCCGTGCGTTGATTAACAATTGAGGTTACTTCTTCAGGTATCACTCCATTGTGATATCTGAAATCATAGTGCAAGAGGTTAAATCCCGGATATACCGAGCCAAACGCATCCTGTGATCCTCCAATGGGTACTTTTCGGGCATTTTCCCAATAGTACAGGTCCGTGGCAAGCTTGTACCTGTCGATTTTTTCGGGAATGCCGTTCGGGTACTTCCTCATCAGGATTTTTCTTGTACTCGAGCAGATGCCGCACCGGTCATGGAAAGTAACCGTAGGTTTTATCTGGACGACCACCACATATCCATCCGCTAAGAAATTTACAAAGTTGTGGTCTCCCCATCCTCCTGCTAAAGCCAGGCGGTAAGGATGTGTTGAATTTTGGTTAATACGGAACTTCTTTCTCATAATTTGTCTCCAATCGACTATCACTACTAACGATAGTATATATGATGCCGTCTTGATACGAAAGATGCCAATTTTACTCAGATTGAGCCCGAATAGATCCCCATTTTTCTGATTAATCTAATATTAAAACAATGACGGATTTCAATGACCGGTGTGAATTTCAGACAGGAATTTCCATACTGTTTTTTACTTTTGCGAGAAAGATAGATTAGCAGGGGAAATATGGAAAATCCAGGATGAAAGTACTATACTCGTTTGTGAGAACTATCTTTTTCAGGAGTAACTGCATGGAAAGATTATTCAGTCTATCAGCAAAGTCAAAAGCACCCATTCTGCATATTCTGGTTGCATTTATTTCTTCCGTATCACATGTATCTTTTGGACAGGAAATTGTTTATCCGGCAGACGGCTCCCTCCAGGGATTGATAGCCGCCAAAGAGGTGCGGCGTTATATCTACCTGCGGACCGGCCAAAAGCTACCGCTGAGAAAGACTGACTCCATACCCGAAAACGAAGATATTATCCTTATTGCCGATGACGATGATAAGATGGTGGAGAGTTTAAGAGATTCTCTCAGACACAAAACAAATCCGGACGGTTTCATCATTAAAACCGTCAAAAAAAACTCACGACAGATTTTAGTCATCACCGGTTATGATTCGATATCCACACTGTATGGCGCCTACCGTTTTGCCGAGCATCTCGGCGTTGGATTCGGCTTGACTCGGGACGTAATACCCGACAGGAGAATCACACTCGACATTTCCGGCTTCGATGAAGTGGGAGAACCGCTTTTGAAAACACGCGGCATCCTGCCCTTCCATGACTTCCCGGAAGGGCCTGACCTGTGGAACACTGAAGGTCACATGGTAGTAATCTCCCAACTGGCCAAACTGGGTCTGAACTTCATTGGACTGCACACATACCCACGTTGGTCGACAACGATGGACAAAGATGAGAACGTGCCGCAGGGCCCTGAACCGACAACATGGATCGGTTTGCAGGAGGACATAAATTTAGACGGTACTGTTAAATGGTCTTATCCGGCCTATTATGCGCATACTCATCGGCCGGACAGGATATGGGGTTTCGTCGAACTTGATACGGACCGTTTTCATGCCGGGGCAAGTCAGCTCTTCGAAAGCAACGGTTACGGCTCCGACGTGATCGGTGACGTGATGCCTTCGGACGTACAGAGCAGTAATGAAGTGTTTAAGCGTACGGGCCGTATGTTCAAGACAGCCTTTACTCATGCCGGGAATCTTGGTGTAAGGACTGCAATCGGAACCGAGCTTCCGATGGGACTCGAACCCAAAGGGCCGGAAGTTGACTATGACTGGATACGAGGGATGCCCCCAACGCTCAGCAAACGATTGGCTTCCCTTAGTAAAGATCCAAAGGATCCGTCGACTATCAAAGAGATATACAAGGGAATCTTTGAGCGCATCAAGAGAACACATCCACTCGACTATTATTGGTTATGGTCATGGGAAGTCTGGTCCATGCACGGCGTAAGTGATGAACAGATAGATGCCTTTAAGAATGAAATGAAAATCGCATATCAAGCCCTCCGGGAAGTAAACGCTCCGTTCCAACTTGCCCTGGCAGGATGGATAATCGGTACGGCGGATAATCCCGCGGAATTTGATAACACGCTTCCGCCTCTGGTACCCATCTACGGCCTTTGGGACAGGGCTCAGGGCTTTGAAGAATTAGGCGCCAACCGGATTAAGTGGGCGGCTACCTGGCTCGAAGAAGACTGGGGACTCATACAGCCTCAATTGGAAGCGCACCGGATTTATGAAGATACCAAAGCGGCGTTAGAGAAAAAATGTGACGCATTGATCGCAAAACACTGGCGCACCCGCGTATTGAGTTCGAATATCGGATCAATGAAAGACATACTCTGGGTATATGGAAAGACCGGCCAACCTCTCGAAAAGGAGATTCCAAAAAATAAAAATAAATGGATCGACGACTTTTATCTTGATTGGGCAACCAGGCAATTCGGGTGTGATGCGGCCAAACAGGTGGCTGAAATATTTACAGCGTTTGAGAAGAAAAGGGGATTCAGGATCAGGAGAATAACTCACGTTTCGGGTTGGGACTGTGATGATGAAGACAGTAACAATGCAGCACGGGGAGCCATCATGACAAATCCAAAGCCGTGGAAATCCGAGAAATCCAGGTTTGAGTTTGTAGCAAGACTGGAGGAACTCCGAGCCAAAGTTAAAGGTGCGGGGAATCTGGAGCGGTTTGACTACTGGCTGAGCGTTTTCAAGTGTCTCAGAATAATGGGAGAATATGCAACGGTGCGTCACAGATTCGAGAATGCCGCCGAGGAAGGAGTCTGGACAGAGGCCCTAAATCACCGAAGGAAGATGGCGAGGTTGTGGGAGGAATTGATGACTGTTCAGATTCAGAAAGTCTCCAACTCCAGCGACCTTGGCGAAATCATCAATATCGAGATACTTAATTGGCATCAATTAGTGGAGCTGAAATGGGATGAAAAAATGAAAGATGGACTCGGCATGAAGATTCCGGATGATGCCAATCCTTCAATGAAATACAGCGGATTCCCGCTGATTGCCGTCGACGCGGATAGATCGATGCTGTATGAAGATGAACCGCTGCGGCTGAAAGTGCGAATCTTGGGTAATCCCGATTCTGTAAAGTTTCATTATCGATCCCTGGGTGAAGGAAAGTACGAATCGCAGACTTTGACTCATGTTGCGCGTGGTGTCTACGCACTGACTCTTCCTCCTCAGCCTGGAGATTTTGAGTACTATCTTGAAGCCCAGATTTCCGCCAAAAAAATCGTTTACCCCGTCACCGCCCCGAATCTAAACCAAACAGTTATCGTTATAAAATGAATCGGCGTAAATAGTGGAGATAATGATTCATGAAATATAAAGCAATCATCATTTTATTGCTTTCAATGTATTTTCTTTGTTCCTGCACTACAGACAAGACCTTATTTAAGGAGTAGATACTATGGCCTCTACAATAAATCGTCGTCAACTCATAAAAGCCGGCGGGACAGGGATTGCAGCCGCTTTAACTGGCGCAAAGCCTCTGCTCGGCGCCACATCCGAATCTGCACTCACCGTCGATCCTGTTCCCAGGTTCGACTTGTCGCCGTACCTGTTCATGCAGTTTATGGAACCTCTCGGCACAACGGACGGGTCCGTGGCCGCGGCGTGGGATTTCAGGACGAATCGCTGGCGTCCGGACGTTATTGAGGCCACTCGGGGACTGTCTCCGACGATGATTCGCTGGGGAGGATGCTTCAGCTCATACTACAAATGGAAAGAAGGTGTTGGGCCGCGTGATAAACGAACGCCGATGATTAACCTGCTCTGGGGCGGAATCGAAACCAATCAAGTGGGAACAGCGGAATTTGTTGATTTCTGCCGCCAGGTCAAGGCGGATCCACTGATGTGCGTGAACTTCGAATCCGATGGGCGTAAACATTGGATGAAAGATCCATTCGGCAGCGTACGGTGCGGCGATGCCAGGGAAGCCCGCGAGTGGGTGGATTACTGCAATAATCCTGCAAATCCACTGCGGCTGTCACATGGCTACAAAGACCCGTTGCGGATTCCCTTCTGGCAGATAGGAAACGAGACTTCCTATAGCAGTAAGGGCTTCGATTGCGAAACTGCTGCGGCCAAAACAGTCGAGTTTGCCAAATCAATGAGAAAGGCGGACCCGTCAATCAAGATCATCGGATGGGGTGATCGTGGGTGGGCTAAGCGCATGATAGAGGTGGCGGGAGAACACCTCCAGTATGTCGCGGTTCATCACATGTTCAACCCGGACAGGGGGCAGAAGGACTCGCCACTTCAGGGCACGGAATACCGCAAAGACCCGGCCCGCACCTGGGCGCACCTTATGAAGGCGTATGAGGCCCATGAGCAGAAGATCAAGAGTGCCTGCGAGCAAATCAAAGGTTCCGGTATCCCCCTCGCGCTGACCGAGTGCCACTTCTCTCTGCCGGGAAGGAACCGGTGTGAGGTGCTCTCATCCTGGGCGGCGGGTGTGTCCTACGCCAGATTCATGAACGTACACCTCCGCTACGGCCGGCTCCTCAAAATCGCCACCCTTGCAGATTTCTGCGGTACGAGATGGCAGGTAAACGCCGTGATGATACCGGTCCCCAGAGGCGAAGCTTTCCTGATGCCGGTTGCCAGGATCATGAAGTTCTATCGCGAGCACATGGGTGATGCCTATCTGCAGGTCAGGAATGTGCCGGATGGCCTGGATGTGACCGCCAGCCGGCGAGACAACACTATTATACTGCACGTAATCAACACCAGGAGGCTAAGGTCTATTACGGTTGATCTCGGCGTGGAGGATCACAAAATCCAATCCGGAAAGGTCTACGAAATGGCGACAGATCCGGAATTTGAGGTCATTGCAGCTACTCCTGATCCCCTCGTTCCCAAGGTCAAACGGCTTGACGGCGCCAATTGGACATTTCCTCCTGCCTCCGTTTCTGCGGTGGAGATTGTGCTTGCATGAACGAACAGTCGTTGGACTATACTACGCAGGGAGATTGCGATTATACGAATACGACGGCTCCTTCTGAGCAGAATACGCTATACGCCGTACCAAGGCAGGGGAAAGGCCATTCGTGAAAGTTTTGAAAAAGGAATCGAAGAGGGCCTGTCAAAGATAGAAGCAAGCTGTTTGAAGCGTAAGTACAAGTTGGTGACTATTGCCAAGAGGGCGGGTCGTTTGTTGGCCCGGGAAAGAAAGGTCCGTTTGTTTGGGATTCTTGCCCTATTGGTGGGATTTCGAATTTCGAGTAGGAGCCCAGGCCGTTCTTCCAGGTCCAGTGGAACCAGACCAGAGAAGGATCATCCAGAGAAACCGCAAATTCAAACAGGACCTTTGTCGGCTGGCCGTCTGCGTCGATTGCGACGACCTCGGCCGACATGTCTCGCAGTTGTGTCTTCCGGCCTACCTCGAACGGCATGTCTTGAGGGCGGAAGAGGCTGTTAAAGTGATTGTAGAAATAGGCTAAACTTGGCTTGAAGTCCTTGCGGGATCTGTCGACCGTCATTATGTTGCCGGCCTGAGCTTCGACGAGCAACGTTCTGTCCCCGGTTCGGGTGATTTTCAAGGGCCTGAAACCGGGCGCCAAAAGTCGCGTTCGCTCCGGCAGAGATTCATCCCAGTACGCCTTCAATGCCGGCAGGCCCATAAACAAAAGCGGATTCGGAGCATTGACAACGACCAGAGTCTTGCCCGTCAGGTCCTCCGGCGGACCGACCCTGATAGTCGAGTCGAAGGTCTTGAAGACGAAGGGAATCGTCGCCGGCGCTCTGGCCCTGAGAACGGCGGCCAAGCCCACGTGCGTGATTAGTAGCGTCACGCAGATCATCCAGGCCGGCACCCGCCAGAGTCGCGATTTGGGGGCCCAGTCCTGTTTTGCAAATAGTCCGCCGATGAACTGAGCCACAAGAGCGAACGCGCCGATAGCAACAAAGAGCAGATTGCGGTTCATTGGGATCGTCGCGCATATAGGCAGTATGCACAGCAGCATGCCTGTGAACCAGAAACGTGCCACCTTATTCTTTCGCAGCAGTGGCACAAGCGCAACCAGTATCAAGACAAGGAATAGCGCTGCTACAAGCAGATACCATCGGCCGGCATAATCTGAAATGGCGCTGACAAACTCGGCGGGCGTCGCGCCCCACTGGCCGGCAAGAAGAACCGGCGCACGCTCAACCACTGCTTTCAAGTAACGCATTGGTTCCCGTCCGGGATCGATGATGAAGCCGCTGCCGCGAGCGCCGTATCCGAGCGAGCTATAGATGATTCGCCAACCGACTATCACGATCAGACTCGGAGCAAGGCTTGCTATTCTTTTCATTTTGCCACCCTGCTCGATGATGAGAGCATAAGAGAAAAGATAAGCGAAAGTGGCTATTCCCGCCTCGGTGGATAGTAGTGACAACAGCAGCGTAAACGGGGCGGCTATACCCGAGGCGAGTGAATTCTTATGCCGCCATTTGTGGTGGAGCAGCAGCGTGAGAATAGAGAAGAACAGAGCCAGCAGCAGGTTCCTGTTAGCGACCCACATTGCGGGAAAATAGTTGCTGTCGTCGATTGTGTAGAGAAGGGCCGCTACGGCAGCCATCCAGAGAGGCATCATAAGCTCTCGATACAGGATCGCCAGCAGGAACACCAGAGCCGCGAACCAGATGATATTGTGGGCGTGCATCAAGGGGGGTGAATTTGGAAACAGGCGATAGTCGAGCCAGTGAGTGAAGCTGTCAAGCGGCCGCCAGTTTCCTCCTCGCCAGCCCTCGGCCGTCCACCAGGGACATAAGCCGGAATCCATCAGTTTCTCCAGCTCTCGCTCAGTCCGGGCGAAAGAGTGCATGTCGCGCATCGCGGCCAAAGCGGTGCCGACATCATCGGCGATCATCCCCGAGGCGCGAAGCTGCTCGGGCAGCCGGGCAGGCTCGATGACCTTGACGCGGTGGAGCAAATCATCCTGGAGAAGACCGGCATTCAGGGCCGGGAGCATGATGACCGCCGCCAGGGCGGCCATTATCGCCGGTATGTGTCTGTGCTCCAGGCCTCGCCGTGCCGCAGTCACAAGTCTCATGGGCCGTTATCCTCGCTTTGTGTCGTGTCTGTTATCTTCCACGTTGAGTCGGCTCTTAACGATGTATTTGGCCATTTTTGGCGGATGGCCGAGCAGATCCGTAAAGTGTCGGACCATCACCTTTTCGATTTTTACCAGTGTTTCTTCCGTCGAGGCGGGAATTTGTTGTAGATTGGCCAGGCAGCCTGCGACTTCCTTGTTCAATCTGATTTTGTCGGTGAAGCTCATCTCGCAATCTTTGCAGATCAGTCCGTTAGCGGAACTGCTGAAATAGTATTCGTATTTCGTATTTCGCATATCGTATTTCGTTTTGCAGTTTGCACAGTGGTTCAAAATTGGTTGCAGGCCGACGTCGTTGAGAAGGGTCAGTTGGAAAAGTATCAGCAATGAAAGCACACGACGTCTATCTTCGGTTGCCGTTTGCTGCTCGTTGGAGTTTTGCAGGAACTGGAGGAAACCGTCGAAAAGCTCGGCATGAGGATCGTAATCGTGTGTCAGGCTGTTCAGCAGCTCGGCGGCGAAGTAGCAGCAGTACAGAGCGAGGAGATTTTTGCGCAGGTTCAGCAGGACAGGCTGCTGCTGGAATTCGGTCAATGTGGCGAGTTTCTCCCTGCTTGAATCCGTGAATACTATTTCCCCGTGGGCCAGTATTTCTATAGGGCCGTCGAAGGATGATTTCGGCCGCTTCGAGCCTTTGGCGATGGCGCCGATTTTGCCCGTTTCGCGGGTGAAGAAAGTCACTATCTGGGATGTTTCCGAGTAATCGACCGCGCGTATGCAGATGGCCAGGTCTTTGGTTAACATAATAATAATAAATTCTAAGCACGAATTTCTAAGCACTAAACAATCTCAAATAACCCAAATTCAAAAACCGCTTGCGTTGAACGCCGAACTGGTCCGTAACGTTTTAGTCACTTGAACATTTGCATTTGAGATTTGTTTAGGATTTAGAGATTAGAATTTCGGATTTTGCTATTTCAATCTCCGAAACTCTCACCGATCTTCTGGATCTTTATACGCCGTATCCTTCTGGCTTCGGCTGAGGCGATAGTGAACTTCAGGTTCTGGTAATCGAAACTCTCGTTGGTTTTTGGAATATAGCCCAGCCGGGAGAAAACGAAACCGCCTACCGTATCGTAGTCCTCATCCTCGGGCAGATCCAATTCGCACTCGTCGTTCAGGTCGTCGATGTAGGTCCTTGCATCGGCTTCGATAGTGTCTGCGTCGATTTTTTTGATCGGCTCGGCGGGGGTTTTCTCGTATTCATCGGTGATTTCGCCGACGAGTTCTTCGAGAATATCCTCAAGGGTCACGATGCCGGCCGTCCCGCCGTACTCATCGAGCACGACCGCTATGTGTAATTTCAGATTCTGGAATTCGTGAAGCAGGACTCGAAGCTGTTTGCTCTCGGGAACGAAATAAGCCTCTCTCATTTTGTCTCTGAGCTTGAAATCTTCCGGATTTTTGCCGATCTGAGTCAAAAGGTCTTTGG
>Ga0180432_10003131_pt1 | contig 23927 bp, 27 predicted proteins | sample SS_ome_10_FD_132414 | JGI IMG/M metagenome (GOLD analysis project Ga0180432, IMG submission 132414) | Hypersaline lake sediment archaeal communities from the Salton Sea, California, USA - SS_1_MS_2 metaG | ecosystem: Environmental > Aquatic > Non-marine Saline and Alkaline > Hypersaline >... | reverse complement strand
CTCGAAGGCGGTGAACGCCTCCGGCAACACCGGCGCCTGGGGTACCACTGCCACAATCCTGGCTAGCTCGGTGGAGTTCATGGTGGCAACGTCCCTTCCATGGATGAAGACGTGCCCCGATCTCAAGGGCAGGAGACGCGTTATGCCCTTGATCAGGGTCGACTTGCCACACCCGTTGGGGCCGACCAGGCCGAGTATCTCGCCGGGCCTCACTTCAAGGCTAACGTTCTGGAGGACGATCCTCTTATCATAGCCCAGCGTCACATCCCTAACCTTGAGAGTGGTCATTTTTTCTCCCTCCCATGCTAGAAAACCGCCCTCTTCCTCTGACGCAGGATGAAAAGGAAGAAGGGTCCCCCAATGAAGGCGGTTATGATGCCCAGCGGTATCTGCTCCGGCTTGTGCGCCGTCCGGGACAGCAGCTCCGCCAGGACAAGGAATATCGCCCCAGCAACAGCCGATAGCGGCAGCAGGAAACGATAGTCCGGGCCCCAGATGAGCCTCACCGCGTGAGGGACAATGATCCCGACGAAGCCGATCAGGCCGCCCACCGAGACCGCGGCCGCGGTTATTAGGGTAGCGGCGATCAGCAGAACGCGCTTTGTCTTCTCGACATCGATCCCCAGTTGCTGGGCCTGCTCCTCGTCCAACTGCATCACGTTCAGGCGCCGGCCGTAGAGGCAGATGAACAACGATCCCAGCACTATAATAGGCAGCGTCACATGAACATGCGACCACTTGGGACTGGAGAAGCCACCCAATATCCAGGACCAGATGCCGTGCAAATCTTCCTGCGTGATAATGAGATACGACTGGATTGCTGACAGGAAGGCCCCCAGGGCGACACCCGCCAGGATCAACGTGGTCATGGGCAGCGTCTTGCCCACGCGTCCGAAGAAACAGACAAGGAACACGGCGGCCAGGCCACCGGCGAAGGCAAGCATGGGAACAACTCCCATTCCCCACCCCGACCATCCGAAATCCAGGACGAAGCCCAGGACTGCCCCCAGGCCCGCCCCCTGGGCGATACTCAGCAGGTAAGGATCGGCCAGTGGATTGCGGAACAGCCCCTGGTAGGTGGCCCCTGCTGTCGACAGGGCGATCCCCCCTACCGCAGCCAGGATGGCCCGGGGCAGCCGGAGGTCGAACACGGCCGTTTCTACGTTGGCTCCCCAGGTAGGCGTATACGAAGCCAGATGGAGCTTGTTGAGGACTATCTTGGCCGTGGTGACGAAAGGTATGTGTTCGGAGCCTATGCTGACAGACAGGATCAGGACAGGTATGAGGAGGCCGGCAAGAGCGAGGAGGGCGTAGACGCGCCCCCGGCGCTGCAGGAAGCTGGACGGCAACGCCGAAGCAGCGGCCGGGTACTCTGCAGCCTTAGCCTGGGACATCTTCCAACTCAATCCGCACTTTCGTCTCGCCGCCGGATGACAATCCGGCCGTCGGATCCAACTCACATTGGCCCGCAAGCTAGCCCAAGCCAGCGCCGTGTCTGTCGCACCAATCCTCCGTGTCATAGGGTTAGGGAGGCAGAAGCCTCCCTAACCAATTCCGAAGGGGGCGAAAAGCTAGGACGGGTTGCCGAAAATCTCCGGGTGAATGAACTGGGCATACTGGCTCAAAGCCTGGACGATCCGCGGACCAGGACGCGATGCCAGATCCGAGTCTATCATGTATATCTTGCTGTTCAGGTAGCAATCACAGTTCTTGAAGGGGGAATCGGCAGCTATCATGTACTCGAAGGACGAGCTTGCAGCAGAACCATGGCCGGTGACCACGGTCATCACCTGCGGGTTCCTGAGCACGGCGGTATCGGTAGCCACCTGAACGTCACCGGTCAAATCGGCGAAGACGTTTGTCCCACCTGCCAGCTCAATCAGGCCGTTGGTGAAGGTGTCTGCACCTGCCGTCCACAGAGGATTGTGCCAGGTAACATGGAGCACGCTGGGCCTTTCAGCCGCGCTGAGCGAGGCCGTCTTCCCCTGAACATAGTTGATGGTGGCCTGCATGTCGTCCACTACCGCCTGGGCCTTGTCCTCCAGGCCCGCCAACTCGCCTACCATGAAGATGTTGCCCAGGATATCCTCAATGGTCTCCGGCATGAGGGTCACTACTTTCACGCCGTTCTCTTTCAACCACTCCGTGACACCGCCAGGGCCGGCATGAGCGCTTGTGGCTAAGACTACGTCGGGATCCTTGAGCAGTATGGCCTCCTTGTCCGGACTCCAGAAGCTGCCGATAGTCGGCACCGCGGCAGCCTCGACAGGGTAGTTGCAGAACGTTGTCCTCCCCACCAGTTTGTAACCGGCGCCAACGGCATACACTATCTCCGTGTTGCTCGGGGCGATGGAGACAATGGAGTGCACCGGTTCATCGAAGGCGTAGGTCGTCCCAAGATCGTCAGTGATGGTGAAGTGGGTCGGCTCCGGCTGCTCGGTCACCCTAACCAGGGAAGCCCACACCTTGGCATCTGATCCAGCCGAGTTGCTGACCTTGAGGGTGACCGAGTACATGCCAACGGCTTGGTAGGCATGGCTGGGGTTCTCCTCAGTCGAGGTGCTGCTGTCGCCGAAGTCCCAGTACCAGGCAGTAGGGTTGTTCAGAGAGCGGTCGGTGAACCGTATCTCCTGACCCACCAGCGGACTATCGTTGTCCAGGCCAAAATCGGCAACAGGCACCTTGGCCTGGCCCGTATTGTCATTGCAGCCTATGCCCATAAGTGGCAAGGCCGCCAGAACGAGCAGGGCTATGAATAGAGGTAGTGTTCTCCTGAGTGTCCTCATAGCAGTCACCTCCTTGGGCAATTGACTCAGCTTGTGCTGGAGCCGGTGCCTGCCGCGCAGGCTGGGCGCCGCCGCGGGCGCCCCGCGCACACCCCACGAACGTTTGCCGTGCTATCGGCAAACGACAGCGGCGTGAAGCAGGTCATACCACAGACCTCCTCCACAGCAGGCCGCAGGCCCGTCTATCAACAACCCAGGTTGTGTAGAGACAAGTAGGCTTGATTCTAGCACTGCGCGGCATGGATGTCAACCCGCCCGCCCGTGCTGCCTTGATGCATGGCTACAGCGCAGTAGAGAATCACCTGTCCCAGGAGCAGCAAGCGATCGCCGTGGACAAAGCAGAGGGGAGTATTGTTGGTTCAGAAGGTCTCACGCGGGCATAAGAGGTGACCACCCCAGTCCGGCCCCCATGGCGGTAGGGCGGATGGTGAATCGTGAATGGCTAGCACGATGCTAAGCTGCGTACCCGTTTGGTGCTTGGTGCTTTGGTATTGTTTGCGATTTGGTGCTTCGCCCGCTGTGCTTGGGATTTGATGCTTAGACGGCACTGGCGCCGCTAGACCGGCCAGCTCTCAGGACCCGCCCACATCTAGCAACTCGTACTCCAGGTTCGCCTGGCTGAGTCGAGTCAGCAGGGCAGGCGTGTAGTCGCCCGAGCATACCACGACGAAGGACAGCCCCGAGCGCGCCGCCTCTATCGCCGCATCGGCAACACCATATAGGTAGCGCGGTTCAACCCCTATCCGGCGCAAGGCGGTGATGGCCTCGATGCCGATGACCCCTATCACGTTGCCGCCGCCCAGGGCCTGCTTCAGCCTCGTCATGTCCACGCTTCGGGACCCGCCGCCTTTGATGTCCGGCACCCTGAGCACGGTCACCCTGCCGGGTACCAGTTGAACGATCCCTTCAATGAAGGACACGCCCACGTCTTCGCCTTGCCTGGCGGAGCCAACGGCTATGCCCCTGGCCCCCTTTCCAGGCTCGGTGGTGGCGACCAGCAGTCCCCCTCTCATCTCGAGACCGACTGACTGGCCCTCCGAGAGTTCCTGGTCAGCGACGGCAGCGCACACAGTTACGTTGGTGATCGCTTCGCCTACATAGGAGGAGTAGTTGCGTAACTCGCGGAAGGTTTGCAGCACCCAGTTCATGCCCTCCTGCGTGACACGGTACTTCGACCTGCCCTCGGATACCAGCCAGCCCTCCTTCACCAGTTCCTTCACGTATTCGGAGATGGCCTGGGAGGTGACCCCCAGTCTCCTGGCGATATCCTTCTGTTGCAGGTTAGGCTGGTTGGCAGCAACCTCCACCAGTATCTGAAACCTGGTGGCCAGGTTCTTGTTCCTCAGAATCTGCAGCATCCCGGAATACACCCATCGTGAACCCGGCGGCCTGCTGTGACGGCTGCGAACTCCACACCGGAGCGGCCGACCAGACACGAGCAGTCCCCCCTCCAGGCCCATTCTAAGGCCGCAGGCAACAGGTTGGCAAAAGCAGCCTCAGCCGTGGCCAACACTGCTGAAGATCTCCCTGGCTCAGTTCAGCGAGCCGAACAGGGTCAAGTACGGTGATCCTGCCCCTGCTTGAGCGCACCAACCCTTGCGAGGCAAACCGGCGCATTGTCCGTATGGCGGTCTCCGTGGTGGTGCCGGTCATGTCGGCGATTTCCTGTCGCGTGAACGGAATGGTGGGCCCGAGCTTGGAGGAAAGCATGAGCAGTATGCTGGCCAGGCGTTGCTCCACCCGCTCACCCGCCAGGTCCCGCAGGCGGTCGTGGGCACCCCGCAAGCGCTGTCCCAGCACATTGATTATGTACATGGGCACCGTGGGGTTCTCGGCCAGGAAGGAAAGGAAGTCCTGCCTGCGGATGCCCAAGGTGGAGGTGCTCTCTGCGGCCTGCGCCGAAGCGGGATACGGAGCATTGTCGAATACGGCCACCTCCCCGAACACCTCACCGGGACCGAACACCGCGATGAGGAACTCCTTGCCCAGGGAAGAGTGTTTCACCATCTTCACCTTACCGGTGGCCACGATGTAGAACCAGTCCGGGGAATCGCCCTCCCAGAAGACGAACTCACCCGGCTCAAACCATCGCTCGACCGCAAGGCGCGACAGCCTCGCCAGGTCCTCCGCCTCCAGGGTGGAGAGCAGCAGCGACTTCCTGAGCAGCCTGGTCTTCTCGTCCGTGTTCATCCCAGCACCCGGCCGGCTACGACATCAGGTAATAGTATAACACAGGAACGCCTGGGACTCTGTCTCTGGGACACTTGACATCCGTCTACTAGCGTGCCTATATTGTTCGCAACTCGTGCCTGGAGCTTGAGAACAAGCCTGACGGCACGTGCAAGACAGAGAAGGGAGGAGCGAAAGGCAGATGGCACAGGCGTATTGCGTGAAATGCAGGGGCAAGGTCGAGATCAAGAATCCCAAGAAGGTCACTCTCAAGAACAAGAGACCGGCCACCACCGGTGTCTGCCCCAAGTGCGGCACCAAGGTCTTCAGGATCGAGAAGGCGTAGCCGTAGTCATCCCTGTGGCCGCGACCGGGCGCTAAGAGCCTGGATCTGGTGGCGTGGGTGGGGTCCCGATGCAGTCGGGACGGAACCCGCTGTTCGTGAGACATTGTCATGGTGACCTCCGTTTGACTCCACCCACCCCGCCAGGGCTGTCGGGGTCAGAGACGACCCCCGACTACGCTGTCTAGGGACCCTGGTAGGCTGCCGTGACCCACTGCCTGACAACGACCCTGACTACGTGGTGTTCGGGCCTGGCTGGGCTGCAGCGCCCCATCAGAACGGATGTGACCCGGCCAGGCTGTCTTTGGTGTGGGTGTCGGGCTCGTCATCCGGCCCGGACTTCCATCTCGTAGGGTGCTGAACAGCGACACTTGAGCATGGCCCCGTCTTCAAGGAATGAAGCGGGGCGATGTGTCTCCTTTCCCTCACCAGGCTACCCGAGTACGATCTCGTCCAGAGAACGCTTGGGCACGTGGTGCACACCATCGGGGCCGCGCCAGTAACGGATGTCCCCCGAGGGACCAACAGCCTCCAGCACGACTTCCTCCCGAGGCGCACCCAGGGCTATCACCAGGAGTATTTCGTAACGAGGGGCTATGGCCAGTGCCTGTCGCAGCCCTTCCCTCTGTATCGAGGCAATCATGCAGCCAGCCAGACCCCTCTCCACCGCCCCCAGCAGTATGCTCTGCGCTGCTATGCCGTGGTCGCAGCCAAAGGAGGAGGTGATCTCTGTGTCTCCAAGCATGACGATGTAGGCAGACGGTCTCTCTCCCTGCGACGGCCCCGGCCAGTCGGTCAGGTACCCCGCCCAGGCCAGACAGGGAAACATGAGGGCATTCCTCTCTGGATCGGAGGACAGGATGTACTTGAGCGGCTGCAGGTTGCTCGCGGATGCCGAGAGCCTTGCCAGGTCCACAAGCTCCCTGAGCGTCTCCCGGCTGACCGGCACATTCTCGTCGAAACGGCGGCAACTCCGGTTCTTCTCGATCAGGTCCCGTATCATGCCAACCTCCAGGCGGTGATGGCAGAGGCAACCTCTGAAGCACCACACCAGGGGAATTCTGGCCCTGCGCCAGCCGCCTGTCAATCCGCCTGTTGCGGCGGCCACATGGATCGACGTCCGCCCGCCCGCTTAGCACGCAGATACGTATTGACTGCAACAGACCTGTGCCTTAACATGTTCTTACACTCCCCTCCCGACGGGCCGGTTACGAAGCACCAAGAGTCTTCCAAGGAGGCAACGATGGCGGACAATATCATCGACCTGCTGAATCAGGACCTCGAGGGCGAGCATGGCGCCATCATTCAGTATCTGCTGCATGCCTACTCTATGGGCGAAGGCGAGATGGCCTGCGAGATTGAGGCCATAGCCCGGGAGGAGATGCGCCACCTCGACTGGCTGGCCGAGGCCATTGTTGACCTGGGTGGCGTGCCGAGCCTGGTAAGGGGTGAGATGCGGACGGGAGGGACCGCAGTCTCGGAATGGATGGCAAACGACGTCCTCCAGGAGGACGACGCCATCGCCATGTACGAGGAGCACATCAAGGCCATAGACGCCCCGAAGATCAAGAGGTTGCTGGAGCGAATACTGTCTGACGAGAGGTCGCACCGGGGCGACTTCCAGCACTTCGTTGACAAGGCCAAGAGGGAAGACGCCGAGGACCAAAGGGGCTCCCGTGATGATGCTGTTGCCGGGACCCTCAACTGGGGTATCGAGCATGAGTACACTGTCATCCTCCAGTACCTCTTCCATTCCTACATGTCCAGGGACGAAGATGTGAAGAGAGAAATGGAGGACCAGGCCATAAATGAGATGCAGCACCTGGGGTGGCTGGCTGAGGAGATGGTGGACGGCGGCGGAAGCCCGAGGATGGAGCACACGGATGTCGACCAGTCTACCGAGCGGGCCGACATGCTACGGGCGGACATCCAGGTGGAGAAGTACGTGGCCAGCGAATACGACCGCGCTGCCAGGGAGATAGATGATCCCAAGCTGAAAGCGCTTATCACCCGGATCAGGGACCACGAGCTGTACCACGTGGACGTGTTTACCGACCTGCTCAATGAGCGTGGACAGTGACGGTCGTCGCCCCACCGTGCAGCCTTTCCCACTCTGCTCAGACACGCTGAGGGGGTTGCAGAGATGAAAGAGACCTTCGAGGCAGACCTGTGGGTGAACGGCGCTCCAATGGACATGAACCCCTTCGTCGAGGAGTTCATAAGCCGCACTGTAACCGGCGCCGTGCGGTGTCTGAAAGGCGGCGAGGACGTGACCGACCTGCGACTCCGTGTGGATGAGGGCACTGTCACCCTCGTCGTCAACGGCACCGAACTGGAGATCACGCCTTTCCCCAACGACGTCATAGCCAACACGTTCACAGCGCTGGTGTCAACGCTCAAGGGCGTCGACAAGGTGAACAGCCTCCGCATCGACGTGAAGGTGCTCTGAGACCACGGCGCTGGGGCGAGACGTGTCCCCAGGTGAGTAGGACGGGTGACGCGGAGCGAAACCAAAAGAGGTCTCCTAAAGGGGATCATAGAGTCGCCGTTGGAGACCGACCACAACGGGTGTTGCGGGGTTGGTGGGTGCCCTGTCATTTCACCCACACTGCCAACTCGCAAACGATGTCTGCTTCGCAAGAGCGACAGCCAATAGGGAGGAGGGATGTGAGCGTGACGGAAGCCAAGGATGGTTGTGTTGAAGCTGCAAAAGGGCCCATTCTGCCAGAGTCTGAACCAGGTCGATCGTCAGAAGGAACTTCGCCGGTACAGGAGATTCAGAAGATGCTAGCACGTGTTGGAGGACAGGCCATTGACTTCGAGGCCAACGCTTTCGTTGAGGGCAAGGGTTTTCAGCCGGTCAAGCTCTCGGACTACAAAGGGAAATGGATAGTACTGTGCTTCTATCCGGGCGATTTCACCTTTGTCTGACCAACCGAGTTGGCGGCGGTCGCCGCCATGTACGGGGAGTTCAAGCAACTCGACGTTGAAGTGCTGGCAATGAGCACCGACAGCCGTTTTGTACACAAGATCTGGCAAGAGCAGGAACTGTCCAAGATGGTAAGCGGCGGCGTGCCATTCCCCATGCTCTCCGATTCCGGGGGCAAGATTGGGGCTATCTACGGAGTATATGACGACTCTGCGGGCGTGGATATAAGGGGCCGTTTCATCATTGACCCTGATTTCGTGATCCGCGCCATGGAAGTGCTCACTCCTGAAGTCGGCCGGAACCCGGAGGAGCTGATCCGGCAGGTCAAAGCGTTCCAGCATGTGCGTGCCACCGGCGAGGTGACACCGTCAGGCTGGCAACCCGGCCAAGTCACACTCAAACCTGGGCCAGCGCTGGTTGGCAAAGTGTGGGAGGTGTGGAAGCCATAGCCAAAGGCAACAGCAACTAGGCTGCGGACGCGGAGCGAAACTCATAGCAATTCCCCATGACGCCTTGGGACACCGGCGAACGATTAGAATGGCACGACGAGGTCATTCTGTAGTATCTGGTGAAAATCTCAAATCACAAGTTCCAAAGGCCAAGGCAAACCCTAAGCTCTAAGCTCTAAGCACTAAATCCTAAACAATATCGAAGCACCAAATTCCAAACAGGGTGCGGCTGTGGTCAGACTGATGGGCAAGCAACCCTGGAGTGCGCAGTAGAACCCACGGCAATGGGTTGGGGATGGTCGGTTCCCACCCCGCGAGCTTGAACGATGCCCTGCAATTCCCGTTGCGCGCGTATAGCGTTTTCAGGCACAACCGACACGGAGCGATGAAAGAGCCATGTGATTTGGTGCTTGAGATTTGGAGATTCGTCAACCCCATGCTTGGTTCCCGACACGGCGGGGTTAGGTAATGGCGTTGTGGGATTGGCGAGTTCCACCGTTATTATTCCACGCCCTCTACCGGACTGAAGAGGTCAGTCCTCAGCCAAGAGCAACGTCACGGACCAGCCCCCACGCTGGCAGGCAAGGAGCGATATGCAGGAACGAGAAGGCCTGATCGGGGTCCCCGGCGGGAAGGTCTGGTACCGGCTGCTCGGCGAGGGCGCTTCGGGCAATCCGCTGCTGGTGCTGCACGGCGGACCCGGTGGGACTCACGACTACGTTGAGCCGGTAGCGGCCCTGGCTGACGAACGCCCTGTGGTCTTCTACGACCAGCTTGGCAGCGGGCGCTCCGACCGGCCCCAGGACGATACGCTATGGACTCTTGAGCGCTTCGTCGAGGAACTGGCTCAGGTCCGCAGCACGCTGGAGCTGTCCCACGTCCACCTGCTGGGACAGTCCTGGGGGGGCATGCTGGCTGTTGAGTACATGCTCCGCGGGTCTCCCGACGGCGTAATCAGCCTGGTGCTGTCCGGCCCATGCTTGAACGCCCAGCGGTGGGCGGCCGACCAGCGGCGCTACCTGGAACATATGCCGGCGGATATTCGGGAGACTATCGCGGCCTGCGAGGCCACGGGCGATTTCACGTCGCCAGCCTATCAGGCGGCGATGGATGCCTTCTACCGGTGTCACCTCTGCCGCCTCGATCCCTGGCCCGACTGTCTCAACCGGACGTTCGAGAAGATGGGGGCGGATGTCTATACTCAGTTGTGGGGGCCCAGCGAATTCACAGTGCTGGGCTCGCTGAGAGAATACGACCGGACCAACGACCTGAAGGACATCAACATTCCAACGCTGTTCACCTGCGGCAGGTACGATGAGGCAACGCCCGAGGCCACACAGGAATACCACCGGAATCTGCCCGGCTCGGAAATCGCCATCTTCGAAGATGCTTCCCATGAGCACCATCTTGAGAGAACACAGGACTACCTGGATGTCGTGAGGGGCTTTCTGCGCCGGGTGGAAGACCAGGATAAGAGCCTCCTAAAGAAGTCGTAGGTTAAGCCAGGCGCCGGGGGGCTCATGGCAGGGCTTTGCGGGATGGCGGCTTCCATTTCGTTCCATACACCCTGACGGATTTGACCTTCCCACCCCGTCGTCAGGATTCCCAAAGCGCCACACATTCGCCGGACTCGTGTGCAACGATAACGGCGTCACCACGCGCAGCGAAGAAGTCGAACCGGCCAATAACGCCGGATTGACGACATAGTGTTATGGTGTTATCATGACCGCGGAGGTGACGGCAGTGACCAAGAAGGCAAGGCTGGGTCTCTACCTTGAGGACGAAGCGATTAGAAGGCAAATCAAGGTTGCCGCGGCCAAGCGTGGCATGAGCACGACAGCTTACTGTACCCAGGCCATCAAGGAGCGTCTTGTGCGAGATTGTGAGGTAACTGACAGGGTTGATGGAGAGAAGAAGGCTTTGCTGGCTCACATGGACAGACTCAGGCTGGAGATAGGCCCCGTAGGTATGCCTGCTGCCGGACTTGTTGAGGAAGGCCGGCGGAGATAGACGAGATGGCACAGGAACCGGCACTGGTGGTTGCCGACGCATCGGTAGTGCTGAAGTGGCAACTTGATGATGAAGATCACATTGCCCAGGCCACAGCGTTGAGAGACGATTTCTATGCCCGGGGGGCTGTCAATGTGATAGCCCCTCATCTCCTGGTCTACGAGGTGGTCAACGGCATAGCCACAGCTACGAGGATGAAGCGAGTCTCCTCGGATCGGGCTATGGAAGCGCTGGTCAACCTGATGGCGCTTGGTGTTGAACTGAGAGAGGTGGAGCCGCTCAGGGTTCTAGAAGCATCACTGAGGTACAGGTTGGCAGCGTACGACGCAGCCTATCTCGCCCTGGCGGAAGTGGAGAAATGTGACCTGTGGACCGGTGACAGGAGCTTCTATCAGGCCGTGAGAGGTGAATTGGCCTGGGTAAACTGGATTGGTGATTACAGGGCGCACGAGTGAGGAGTCATCGTTTCTTGTTGAGATCATTGAGAGCAAGCAGGATAGGTGAGGCGGAGCGAACCCCACCACACTGGGTCTTGTGGGGTTGGTGGGTTCCACTCCATTTCACCGAACCTATCGGACCGAAGATTGAATGGGACGGCTGGGATGAAGGATGACAACAAGCTCAGCGATACGCATGCAGAAGACCTCGTCAATTCGCTAGTGGCTGCTGCTGGTGCCTTGATCGAACACCTGGCTTCGCAAGGGGTCACAGGAATTCCACAGCGCCAGTACATAGCACACTGGATGGAACCTGCTGCCGGAGACGATACACGATCTTCGGGCAAGACTGCCCTATACGTTGAACCAGCTTTGGAGCGCATACAGTTGATCTACAACGAGCATCTAGCAGAGCTTCCACCGATGGCCGACCTGGGTGCGAAGCTGAAAAGGTTTGCAGATGGCCACGGCGGTTTTCCAGCTAGCGGATGGCTCTCGAGCCCGACGGACATTGCTGGCCGTGTGCTTCGCGAATACCTGACTAGGTCGGCTAGCCTCTCAGTTGACAAGGCAGTGGCCAGACAGGTGATCCAAGATTACTGTGTCGACCTCTCTGAGCCCACCATCACTGTAAGGTCGATTTTCCAGGTGGATGGCTTCACTGCTGCATATCCATTCAGCCTATCTGATGAAGTCGAAGTCAGACCTATCTCCCAAGAGGATATCAAGGAACAAGCACGGGGAGCTTTGGTCCCGTTTCCCTACGCTCGGCCTTGGCTGAATTCCCGTGATTGGATCTGTGAAGTCAACAAGAGAGGACCAAGGGATACCTTCGAAGCTGTGAACTGGGATAGTGAGGGAACGCGCTATATCGCGACGACTCTCGCATTGACTTCCCCTGGGGCCGCACACCTTACGCTGCTACGCTCACAACACGCCTCCCCTTTTCTCGCTGTCGGATGGAAATCTGGCGGGGAACCCACTTTTACAGGACGTGGGGGAGCCCCGCTCCATCTTGCTGGACAAGGTATTCGGGTTGCCCAGAAGCTATATCCCAAGGTCGTCTCAGTGCTTGCCGGGACGGGTCCACAACCTTTGAGGTTAGCGCTTGGAAGACTCATAGCTGCTGCTCAGAGGAGAGAGACTGAAGACCGCTTGGTCGACTACGTGATTGGGCTGGAGAGCCTGCTAGCCCCCGACACGGATAGACTGGAAACCACGATACGCTTTCGGTTGCGGGGTGCCGCGCTTCTCCCACCGCATTTCGGCAAACACAGAGAGCGCATAGACCTTATGAACAAGCTTTACGACGTCAGGAGCAGAGCTGTCCACGGAGGAGCGGACAAAGACACGGTAGTCAGTTACGTGGCAAAGGCGGAAGACGCCCTGCGACACGTGCTTCGTTGGTTCATGGATGACAGCCGGTGGAAGAACCAGCCAAAAGCCATTGTCAAGGAGTTGGACCAGAGGATGGTGCAAGGCGGCTCCAAATGGGCCTATCCCATCTCGTAGAAAGCAAGCAAGTAAGGGTAGGCGCAGCCCCACAAGCGCTAACTTAAGGGACACTCGTGTTTCACTGGTGGCTGTCCCGATAGATCGGGACGCTCAAACCCTTGCCACCGAGGTCACTTCGGGTCTCCAGAGGCAATCGCCAAAGGTCTCCTACGGCAACTCTATGATCGCCACTGAAGACCTCTTCGAGGGCCTGACACTCATTCTGAAGCCCCAGAGTGGCGTGCGGCGCTTGGCCCATCTTCACCACATCGGCGTGAAAAAGGGGGTGAAACTGATCCTGACCTAGACAGAACTCACCAGACTATGGGCACTACATATTTTGTCAGGTGCCTAATCTTCAGGAACAGGGATGACACAATAGGTGGAGTCCCGAATAGACATGAAGACAGTATATCACATCTCATACGATGTGTCAAGTTGACCATAATGTGGTGTAGGTCACTACATCAACGCCCTCAGGCACAAACCATCGCATACGATGCAAAAATTTGTGCCTGGAAAACCGTTCGAGTTTTCTGTCTTATACGATGACGTGCTGAAGATGGGGTAGGTTAAGCCAGGCGCCGGGAGTTTTGTAGGGTGGGTAGAGCGAAGCGAGACCCACCGCAATACATGGTTGGCGGGTTCCAGTCAATATCATGGAAGACGCCACTGGATACCTGCTGCCAGGGCTGTGACCGGGGGCCACACGGCGCAGGGGCGCTGCGCAGCCTCTACGGCCTGCCTCTGCGTAGCGCTCAGAGACTGCGCGCCACGTCTTCTACCGAGGGCTCCAGCACCCTGAGCGCCTGGAATACCCTCAGCGCCGCCTGGTGGTCCTCAGGCGAAGGTGAAGCACAGCAGTCGGCGGGCACCAGCACTTTGTAGCCCAGCTCGGCGGCATCGAAGACCGTCTTCAAGACGCAGGCCCAGGTGGCTACTCCACACACGATCACTGTCTCTATGCCCTTGTGACGAAGGGTGAAGTCCAGGTCGGTGCCGAAGAAACCGCTGAGCATTCTCTTCTCGACGATGATCTCGCCGGGTTGAGGGTCCAGTTCGTCTATCACCCTGGCACCGTCGCTTCCCCGGACGGTGCGCACCGGGTGGCCGCCCTTGAAGATGAAATCGTCCGGGAACCTGCTGTCGCAGGCGAAGACAACCAGGTGTCCCTTCTCCCTGGCCTGCTTGAGAAGGGACTGGACGTTGGGAATGATCTCCCGGCAGAACCTGCCCACGTTGTCCTTCTGCAGGTCCACGACAACAATGGCCTTCTGCTCGGTGCTGGGCCTCTCTGTCATAGGGGTCTCCTTTCAGAATGCGCTCCCTGCTGTGTCACGCGCAGGCTCCTTCGCCGCGGCATTGGGGTAGCGCACAGGCGAGAGCCTGGCGAGGTGGCCATCTCTCAGAACATTGTCGCGCCGTGGCAAACATGAGTACAGAACGGGGACCGGGCTGCCGGTCCGGCACGTGGGCTGACAATTGCCTGTGTCCATAACCTTGTTGACAACCTGTGCCGGGCATGATACTTTTGTTCTATGGAACGCATGTTCTATAAGGGGGCGCTATGAGGCCAACTTCCAGGAGACGCCGGGAGATGCTGGACTTCATCAACGAGTTCATGGAGGACAAGGGCTATCCCCCCACCGTGAGGGAAATCATGCATGGCTGCAACGTCAGGTCCACTGCCGTGGTGCAGCACCACCTGAAGGTGCTGGAGCGTGAGGGGTATATCTGCCGGGACCCCGAGCTGTCCCGCAGCATCACCCTGGCCCAAAGGGAGAAGAGTACTGTCAGAGTTCCCATCCTGGGGATCATCGCCGCTGGCGAGCCCATCCCCGTGCCGCAGTCAGATACCTGGTCCCACGACTTTCTTGATGCGCTGGAGCTTTCAGTGGAGCTCATGGACGTGAAGAACAACACCTACGCCCTGGTGGTGAAGGGTCACTCTATGATCGATGCCCTCATCGACGACGGCGACATCGTCGTCATGCACGCCACCAATACTGTTGAGGATGGCGCCATGGCAGCCGTATGGCTGAAGCAGGAGCAAGAAGTAACCCTGAAGAAGGTCTACCGGGAGGGCGGTCGCATCCGGCTCCAGCCGGCCAACGTATACATGGAACCCCTGTACCACAAGCCCGATAACGTGGACATACAGGGAAGGGTACTGGGCGTCATCCGCAGGCTGGCGAGCTTCACGTAGTCCCCCACGAGTGAGGCTCTGCGCCACGGCATTGCGATGCGGCACGTGGACAAGAGGCTCACCGCTCGTGCAGAATATGGCAGACTCCAGGGTCAATTCATAGGCTGTCTCCGTCGGAGCTGGCACGGCACCCAGCGCCACACCTCGCTGATTCGACAGGGAAAGCAGGCGGAAGATGGTTACGTCAAGACAAGTGGGAGCAGTGGTCCTGGCCCTCGTCCTCGCCCTCCTGCTGGGGCTGACAGGTTATTTCATGACCTATGCTCCAGACGGGACAAACTATTTCCTGGCCTTCTTCCTTCCGGGCCTGGCCGTTTTCTCGGTTGTGCTTCTGATGGTGGACAGGCTCGGCTTCTGGTTCTGCCTCCTGTTCGCCTTGGAGTGGGCCCTGATGGCGATGTCAACGATCATAAACGCAAGCGTGGAGAAGGACCCTGATGTCATACTGGAAGACATCTTCGAGGCTGCGGTGACAATACCAATCGGCACCATAGGGTTCCTGTTCTTCATGGGTCTGGCAGTCCTGGTGTTCAACAAGCGGAGGTAGGAGCCTCCACGTGGCGAAGCCTCCGCCCGCCGTTGCCTGTGGACTACCTCCCCTCCCCACCCTGCGCGGCGCCGGGAGACGACGTGACGCGCTGGCCTGCGGGCGGGCTAGCCCGCCACCCTGATCTCCTGGGCCAGCGACTCAGAGGTGTCTTTCAGCTTCTCCAGGAGGGCCCACAACCGCTTGAACTCCGCCTCCGACAGGCATGCCATGATGGTATGCATGACGTCGTTCTGGGCGGCCCGCTCGTAGGCTTCCTTCCCCTTCCTGGTAATGACCACTTTCCTCAGCTTCCTGTTCTTGGTGTGCCCCCTGCGCTTTATGAGCCCGTTTCTTTCCATGCGATTGAGCAGCCCGGAGGTGGTGGGGGGTTTGCGCATCATCCAGCGGGATATCTCGGCCGGAGTCGCCGAGCCGCCCAGCGCACTGACCGTGTACAGCAGCAAGAACTCGGTGTGAGTGATGCCCATCCCGGTCACCTGGTAGTGCCGTGCCTTGGACACGGCATTCAGCGCAAGGTGCATGAGCAGAAACAGGTTGTAGTCCTGGTCACTGAAGGGAACGTACTTCAGGTAGTCGGGGGGTTCCTTACTCCTCGAAGCTCTGGCCATTCATACCTCCGCAGGGTTCACCATCCCGTCCCGAGCCTCAATAGCGCCGCAGTCCGCTGCGCGGCACCGGACGTGGCCCGTGGCAAAGGTGACCGGGGTACTTCCATCTGCCTGACAGCGGACTCCAGTGGCGGTACGTTTCGGCGCTAACTATTCTTACGCTAACTATCGCAACTGATCCAAGTCACCTGTCGCAATTGTAGCCAATAACTGCACATAATACAACGCCCCATGTTGTGTCTGCGTCCACCGTAGCTAATGCAGGCTCGGCCAAGGAAGTCCGGCCGAAAAGTCCCACGAGCCGCTCGGACCGTAGCCAAAAGCCCTGCGGCAAGTGTGGCGGAAATCGCAAACTTGACACTGAACTCAGCAGGATAGTAGAATTAACGCCTGGAGTCTCGCTTGGAGGAAGACTATCTACGCGCTTGTTGAGACCGGTGGCAAACAGTACAAGGTGACGCCAGGTCAGGTGATCAAGGTTGAGCGCCTGGCTGTGGAGCAGGGCGCCGAGGTTGAGCTTGACAAGGTCCTCCTCGTGGCCCAGGACGGCAATGTAGTGGTGGGCCAGCCCCTGGTCCCCGGTGCCAAGGTTATGGCTGAGGCCGTGGACGAAGGGAAGGGCAAGAAGGTTATGGTTTTCAAGTACAAGTCCAAGGCTCGCTACCGCCGCAAGAAGGGCCACAGGCAGTTCTACACCACCCTGGCAATAAAGGACATCAGCCTCGGCGAGGCGGCCTAGGAAGGATTCGAGGTCAGTGGCACACAAGAAGGGCGGAGGCAGCACCAAGTGCGGCAGGGACAGCCAGTCGAAGCGGCTGGGCGTCAAGCGCTATGGCGGCGAGTCGGTGCGCGCGGGCAATATCCTGGTCCGGCAGAGGGGCACGCGCATCTTCCCGGGCAAGAACGTGGGCCTGGGCAGGGACTACACCCTTTTCTCCCTCATTGACGGGGTGGTGAAGTTCGAACCGGCCAGCAGAAGCAGGCGAAAGGTCAGCGTCTACGAGGCAGAGTGAAGATGAAACCCAAGATACACCCAACTTACTACCCCGATGCCAAGGTGACCTGCGCCTGCGGCAATACGTTTGTGACCGGCGGCACCAGGAAGGAGCTCAAGACCGAGGTGTGCAGCAAGTGCCATCCCTTCTTTACGGGCGAGCAGAGAATAGTCGACACGGCGGGCAGGATTGAGCGGTTCAAGAGACGCTACAAGATGACCGATTAACCAGGCTCTTGGAAGACACTCACCAGCAACAACTGAACACAGCGAACCCTGAAGGAGCGGAACCCGGTTTCCGCTCTTCTTGCGTATCGGGAGGGAGATTGCCCGAGCAGTTCCACTACGGCGGGCAGGCCGTCTTCGAAGGGGTGCTCATGCTGGGGCGGAGGAACATGGCTATGGCCGTGCGCCGTCCCGGCGGCGACCTTGCCCTAGTGACCAAGCCGCTCTCGACCAGGTATACGGGCAGGGCAAGGAAGATCCCCTTAGTTCGGGGGATTGTGGTCCTCGTGCAGACTCTCGTCCTGGGGTTGAAAGCCCTGTTCGAGTCGGCCAACATAGCCATGGACGACGACAGCCAGCAGCTATCGGGCCCGGCGTCATGGGCCATAGTGATCGTCTCCCTGGCCTTTGCCGTGGGCCTCTTCTTCCTGGCCCCGCTGGGCGTGACCCACCTTATAGACCCCCATCTTGGCTCATCAGTGGCCAGCAACGTGGTCGAAGGGGTCATCCGCATTGCCATCTTCTTCCTGTATCTGGCCGCGATAAATCTGATGCCGGACGTGAGGAGGATATTCGCCTACCACGGCGCGGAGCACAAGACGGTCAACGCCTACGAGGACGGTGCGCCTCTGGAGGTTGCCGAAGTGAGGAAGTACTCGACGGCCCACCTTCGCTGTGGGACTGCCTTCCTGTTCATAGTGCTGGTCATCGCCATCGTAGTATTCGCCCTGCTGGGGACTCCGGCGATGTGGCTGCGCGTCCTGTCCCGGATAGTGTTGATCCCCGTGATCGCCGCGATCGCCTACGAGGTGACTCACTTCAGCGCCAGGCACGCCGACAACAGGGTCGTGCGTGTCCTTTTCGTTCCGGGGTTAGCGATACAGAGGATGACCACCCGGCAGCCTGACGACGGCCAGATCGATGCCGCCATCTGTGCCCTGAACGGGGTAATCGAGGCGGACAACCCCGCGGCGGCGACGACGGGCTAGTCGCTGGTCTCCGTGGGGACCTCCTGGAAGAAGCAGGTCCTGTTGCCGGTGTGACACACAGGCCCATCGGGCCTGGCCCTGATCAGCAGGGTGTCCTCGTCGCAGTCTTTCCACACGGCGCGCACGTGCAGGTAGTTGCCCGAGGTGGCCCCCTTGTGCCACAGTTCCTGGCGGCTGCGGCTGTAGAACCAGACCTGCCCCGTCTCAAGGGTCCGTCGCAGTGACTCCTGGTTCATGTAGGCCAGCATCAGCACCTCGCCCGAGTCGGCATCCTGTATGATGGCTGGGACCAATCCCTTGTCATCGAACTTCACTGTGGTATCCATCCTTTCCATCGGTGTCTGGTGGGGAGGGGCGGTGGGGTGGGTGTGGAGCGTGTGCCTCCCTTGGGTCGTTCATTCCCCGACGCGTAGGGCCGCCAGGGCCTCCTCCAGCTTCAAGTCGCCCGTGTACAGTGCTCTGCCGACGATTGCCCCCTCGACCCCCACCCGGCTGAGTGCCACCAGGTCTTCTACCCGGCTGATGCCGCCGGCAGCGATCAACGGTACGGTCGTGTGCAGCTTCAGTTCTTTAATCGTTCGAAGGTTGGGCCGGCTGAGGGTGCCGTCTTTGAGAATATCGGTGTATATAAAACGCCTGGCTCCGATTGACTCCATGCGTTTGGCCAGTTCCAGCGCGGTGACTGCGGTGTCCGTCTTCCACCCGTGGACGGCCACCATGCCCTGCCTGGCGTCTATGCCTACCACGACTCCCTCTCCGAATCGCTGGCATGCTTCCCCGATCACGTCGGGCTGCTCTACGGCTGCCGTACCCAGTACGGCCCTGGACACGCCGGCGTCCAGTAGCTTCTCTATAGCTGCCGTCTCCCGAATGCCTCCGCCCACTTGGACGGCTACACTGACGGCCTTGACCATCTCCCTGATGAGGTCAATGTGACATAGACTGCCGGTAGCGGCTCCGTCGAGGTCGACCACATGCAGCCGGCCCGCACCCAGCAGGGCCCAATGCTTGGCCATGGCCACAGGATCGTCGGAGAACACCGTCTCCTGGCTGTAGTCGCCCTGATACAGGCGGACACACCTGCCGCCTTTGAGGTCAATGGCCGGAATTATCTCCACTCTCTCTGTACCCTCCCGGCGCTGCCAGCCGCCACAGCCGATTGCTAGCCGGGAGTCCGCACGCCTGGCTCAATCCCCGCCCAGCAGGTACGCAGCCATGTCGCCCAGTTCCCTCTCGAAGGGTGCTGGGATACCAGCTTCGGCCAGGTGACCCAGGCTCTCCTTGTGGAACCGGCTCCTCATGTCCTCTGTGTACCTTCTCGCCCCGGCGGAGTCAAGGACATTCACTACCTGACGCGCGGCCTCCGGTGACACGCTTGGGCTGCTGTAGATACGGGTCATTGTCTCTCTTCGGGTGGTGTCTGCCTGCTGCAGCGCGTATATCACTGGCAGGGTCTTCTTCTTTTTGGCAATGTCGGTGGACGGGACGGCTTTATCGCCCTTCCCTTCGGTCCAGATGCCCAACAGGTCATTGTGCATCTGGAAGGCCATACCCAGGCTTCTGCCGAAAGAGGTCAGGGAGGCCACTTGACTATCGCTTCCGTTTCCCAGCATCGCTCCGAGGGAGAAAGCTGTGTCGAAAAGGCACGCCGTCTTCTTCCCGATCATCTGCAGATATTCCTGGACATCCACGTCGATGCGTCTCTCGTATTCCAGGTCGAGGTACTGGCCCTGACACAGTTCGAGACTGGCCTGGTTCAGACGCCTGCAGAGCTCGATTGCCGCTGTGGCCGACACGCCTTCGTGGCAGAGCCGGAGCATGGCCAGTTGTGCCGTGGCGTACATGGCATCGCCGGCGTTGATGGCCTGGGCTTCGCCCCACAGCTTCCACACTGTGGGACGGTCTCTCCGCTCCGGACTCCCGTCCTGGATGTCATCGTGGATCAGGGAGAAGTTGTGCAGCAGCTCTATGGCCGCGGCGGCGGGCAGTGCAGAAGGCCAGTGTCCCCCGACCGCCTCGCAGGCCAGGAGACACAGAGTGGGGCGTGACAGCTTGCCTGAACTCGGCAGGTCTTGGCCCGTGTCGTCCACCCATCCCAGGTGGTAGCGCATCATGTGATGCAGAGGAGAAGGCTGGTCCCCAACCGCGGCCCTGAGTTCCGTCTCCAGGTCTCGGCGGTAGCGATTGACACAGTCTGGAACAGGCATGATCAGCCTCCATACAGGCGGGACAGCATTCAGCGGCGATCAGGTAACGACGGAAGGTGGGGTACTCGCGACCAGGCTGGCCCCTCCGCTGCGGCGGGCCAGTTCGGGGAAGAAGCTCAGAAGCGTCTGGGCTATCCCGGGAGCGTCGAGCCGGTACTTGGCCCGCAGTTCCGCCTGCGTGCCGTGCTCGACAAAGCTGTCGGGAAGCCCATGACATCTGATGGCGATGTCCTGAAAGTCCTCGCTGAGCAGCAACCGGGCCACGGCGGTGCCAAATCCACCGGCCAGTGCATTCTCCTCTACCGTCATCAGGTGCTTGCACTGCCCGGCGGTCTCGAGTATCAGGGCAGCGTCCAGGGGCTTGACGAAGCGGGCATTGACAACGCGGCACCGGACGCCGGCCCGCTCCAGTTCGCCGGCTGCCTCCATTGCTGGGTACACGGTAGAACCCAGAGCCAGGATAGCCGCGTCCTCCCCTTCGCGAAGTACCTCCCCTTTGCCGATGGGCATGTCCTTCAGGCCCTGGTCCAGGGAAGCCCCCGGCCCTGGCCCTCGCGGGTAGCGTACTGCAATGGGCCGGTCGGCCAGCGTCCCCGTGTACACCAGGTGCTGCATCTCGTTCTCGTCCTTGGGGGCGCACACCGTCAGGTTAGGTATGCAGGCGAGGTAAGACAGGTCGAAGCTGCCCTGGTGTGTCTTTCCATCGTCGCCGGCGATGCCGGCCCGGTCGATAACGAAAACCACCGGCAGTTCCTGGATACAGACGTCGTGGATCACCTGGTCGAAGGCGCGCTGGAGAAAGGTGGAGTATATGGCCACTACGGGCAGGTATCCTTGGGCAGCGAGGCCGGCGGCAAAGGTGACGGCATGCTGCTCACAGATGCCGACGTCGAATACCCTTCCTGGGAGCTCCCTGGCCACCAGGGACAGTCCCGTGCCTTCCAGCATGGCCGCTGTGACCACTACCAGTCTGGGGTTGTCACGGGCGATACGCAGTACAGTCTGGCCCAGTATGTCGCTATAAGTTGGCCTGGTCTCCTTGCTGCCGTTGGCAGATATCCCGTGGAACCTGATGGCGTCCTTCTCGGCTGGGTCATAGCCCTTGCCTTTGATGGTCATTACGTGGAGGAAGACGGGCCCCTTTCTGTAGCCACGTGCCTGGCGCAGGGCCACCTGCAGGTCGGCGAGGTTGTGCCCGTCGACAGGCCCGAGGTAGGCGAATCCCAGTTCCTCCCACATTACCCTGGGAAAGAGGAAACCCTTGAAGCCTCGCTTGACCCGGTTTCCCATGCGTCTTCCCAGGGGCAGCTTCGTGATGACCTCTTCCATACCTAATTCCGGCCATCGGAGTCGTGGGTCGAGTCTGAGCCTGTTGAGGCCCTTGGCAATAGCCCCGACGCTGGGGGAGATGGCCATGCCATTGTCGTTAAGCACCACGATGAGCCTGCTGCCGAGCTGGCCGGCCTGGTTCAGCCCTTCCAGGGCCATGCCGCCGGTAAGGGCTCCGTCCCCCAGTACAGCCACGACGTGGTAGCTGTCTCCTGCCAGGTCGCGGGCGGTGGCGATACCCAGGGCGGCGGACACGGCGGTGCTGGCGTGGCCGGCACCGAATGCATCGTGTGGGCTCTCCTCTCTGGACGGGAATCCAGAGAGACCACCATACTGGCGAAGCGTATGCATGCGGTCTCTCCGGCCTGTGAGCATTTTGTGTACGTAGCTCTGGTGACCGACGTCCCAGATGATCTTGTCAGTCGGGCTGTCGAATGCGCGGTGCAGGGCGATGGTGAGCTCAACAGCCCCCAGGTTCGACGCCAGGTGCCCGCCGGTCTCCCCGACCACGCCCACCAGTTCCTGGCGTATCTCCGAGGCCAGGGTTCTGAGGTGCCTTGGGGACAGCCGCTTCAGGTCCGCCGGGGCGTTGATGCTGTCAAGGACCCTTGCCTTGCTGTTCTTCTTCACCTAAGCTCTCCTGGCCTGCACAGCCCGAAGTTGGGTGGCGGGGCGTCGGTGGGCGTTGTGATGGGGTGATGAAATGCTCCCGAGATGCGGCACGGCCTCTCTGTGTCCGGCGCAGTGAGGGGGTTCGAGACCAGATGTCCTGCTCCGTTGGGTACTCGAAGAGTGCTATTCGCCTGAGCTTTCAAGGGCGCTGATCTTCTCCAGGCGTTGGGCGTGTCTCCCTCCCTCGAACTCGGTCGATAGGAAGGTCTGCACGGTCTCAGCAGCCAGTTCATGCCCCACAAAGTCCTGGCCCAGGCAGAGCACATTGGCGCCGGTGTGCTGCCGGGCACGGCGGGCCGCGAAGGGCTCGTGGCACAGGGCGGCCCTTATGCCCTTTATCTTGTTGGCTGCGATGCTCATACCGATGCCGCTGCCGCACACCAGGATGCCGCAGTCGAACTCCCCGCTGGCCACTGCTTCGGCCACCTTCTGAGCGAAGTCGGGGTAGTCCACCCGTGTGGAGTCGTAGTAGCAGCCGAAGTCCTTGTGGGTATGTCCCAAGTCGGTGACGAGGTTGATCAGCAACTGCTTGAGCTGCAGACCTCTGTGATCACATCCGAAGGCTATTTGCATAGCTCGTCCCTTCGCCAATCAGTATACTTCGGCCTGGGGATCAAGTCCACTTCTTGACAAGGCGACTGGGGTGAAGCTAAACTGTCACCTGTTGATCGCCTGGGAGCCAGGCGATCGCCCTGCAGCAAGGCTTGAGCAGGGCCTCCGGCGGCATGCTCAGGTTCCACACGCGGCCCCGTGGTGTAGCGGTCTAACATGCCAGCCTGTCACGCTGGAGATCAGGGGTTCGAATCCCCTCGGGGTCGCACCCTCAATACTTGGTTGACACAATCCTCATAGTTCAACCGGAAGAAGGGCTCGAATTCCGGTTGTGGCCTCACAGTTACGACCTGCTTGTCTTTCAGCCAGATCTCCTGGAATAGTCTCTTGGGTAGCATTCCGCCAAGCCTCGGCCACGTTCGCTACGGACTCAGCCAGCCTGTCGAGGGCCCCCGTCGAACTCCCTGTGGAACTCACTGCTGTCCAAGATAATTGGATTTCGGGATTTTGGATGGGTTTTCCCTACCGGAGAGGAGACTCCTGGTAGGTTCGTCGTTTTCCACCCCCCACGGCCGACCGATTGTCGGGCGAAGGTGGTGGGTGCTGTCTAAAACGCAAACCTCAGTTGAGGGTCAGGCAATTGGGGTGGAGTCTCGAGGGGATTCCCACAGGTTATGGTAAGAGAACACGTTCAAGCCGAGCAGAGCGACCAAGCGGCACAGAGGCAGATTGCATTTGGAACGGAACTGAAGATACCTGAGGAGCAGTATGGCAATCAATGCTGGTCAGGTAGTCCTGGGGATTTGCTCCCCAGGACTACCTGACCACAGATGTCTGGACATCACGTTCACGTATCCGCTGATAATTATTGTTGCACTTTGTCCTGGGCCGTGGTATAATGTGGCTATGGATACTGATATTCCCTCCGTCACCCAGTTACCCCTGATCGACCTGAACCCACCGCTTGGTACTCCCTTG
>Ga0180432_10003130_pt1 | contig 23929 bp, 20 predicted proteins | sample SS_ome_10_FD_132414 | JGI IMG/M metagenome (GOLD analysis project Ga0180432, IMG submission 132414) | Hypersaline lake sediment archaeal communities from the Salton Sea, California, USA - SS_1_MS_2 metaG | ecosystem: Environmental > Aquatic > Non-marine Saline and Alkaline > Hypersaline >... | reverse complement strand
TCATCCGCTCCATCATGTCGCGCAGCGCCTGGGGGCATGAGACGGGCGGCTCGGGCGGCGGTTCGGCATAGGTACGGTTGCCCTCGTCAAAGATCAACATGAGATGGGCCACGTACTTGACCAGGGCGTTCCAGCACATCTGGAGGTGATCGAAGTCCTCGTTGATGAAATCGAAGCCGGCCTTCGGGACGTAGTTGACCAGCAGCGAGTGCATTTCGGTTCGCAGATTGGCCTCGTGCAGGCTGTTAATGGCGTTTCGGATAGGCTGAGCGTGGGGGTTGTACTCGCCGGTGTCCATGTGCCGTCCGCAGAAGGTCGAACGATCAAACCACTTCAGCGGGGTGATCTCGACGCCGGCTCTCTTGCTCGCCTCGGCGACGATCGCCTCGGCCTCGGCACGGCTCATCAGCCGAAGCGTGATGTGCTGAAGCTCATCGCGCCGCTGCTCGCGCTCCTCCGGATCGTAGATGTAGGACACCACGTAGTCCATGTTCTTCATTTCGTCCGGCTTATCGGCCCAGAGGTCCTGCCACTCGTAGGAATAGCGCCCCAGCCAGTCGCAGACGATAATGGCGTAGTTCTCGACCCGCTCGGCGATCTCGGCCAGCAGGCGGACCGCCGTCTCGTCGTTGTTGTGGTGCGAGAACGTGCCGAACGACGAGAAGTACAGGTCGTAGGGCCTTTCGTTGGCTGCGATGGGCAGGCCCCGGGTGAAGTCGGCCTGCTCGAACCGCATCTTGGGGTTGTCCCCGTAGATGGCCCGCGCCTGCTCGAGCAGGTCTTCATTCAGGTCGACCCCCTTGTAGAGGCCCACGATCTCGTCGGACAGCAGGTCCACCTCCAGTTGCTGCAGGTCGGCGTCTCGCTGCCGTACACCGGCCAGCAGCTCGTACCCGTCGGCGCTGCCGCACCCGAGGTCCATGATCCGCAGCCTTCTCATCAGCGACTTGCTGCGGTCGATCAACTTCCGCAGGTAGGGCCGCAGGAAGACCCGCGTGATCTCATCCTCCCAGTATCTGCGGACGTTGTCGTACTTGCCAATCAGGCCCGACTGCTTCTCGTACAGCCCGCTCTTGACCGCCTCGGTATAGGCGGGCATCTGCTCTTGTCCTGCAAGTCTGGTCATTGTCACACGTGCTCCTTTCGGTGCGTCAGGCATTCCGGCAGCACACCGGGAATCAGGACCGCGATGTCCCGCTGGATGTCACTGGGCAAATGGTGTCGAGGTCTGTCGAGGATCTCGTGGTATCGTTCGTGGGCGGCGTGCAGCGCCCCGGCGTCATCCTCGAGCGGATACTTCACGTACACCTGTTCGCGAGACGGCAGGGGCAGGTGATAGACGAAGGTCTTGTGCTCGGACCGCATGACCTCCCGGATGGTCGCGACCACCTCGTCCCGCCGGGCCGCGTTGATCCCGGCGTCCTTGAGCAGTTCCTTGGCGATCCCGATGTGGGCGTCGTCCATGACGGCCTGTTCGGGGCAGAACACGTTGGTCCGCTCCAGGAGACCGAAGGCGTAGTGGACGTACTGGGCCCCGCTCCGCGGCACGGTCAGGTACGTCAGGAGCTTCTCGACGGTGGCCTGGATTCCCGGCATCTCGGCGTCGGCCACGCCCGCCGTCGAGTAGCACGGCAGCCCGTAGAATCGCGCCATCTGGACGCAGTCCATGTTGTAGTGCACGAACTCCGGCGCGCCGTACATGTCGTTCAGGTTGTCCAGCCGGGTGCGAACCGGTACCGCACCGTACAGCACCGGCGCGCCCGGCGAGACGAGCTGGTTCAGCGTCACCCCGGCCAGCAGTTCGGCGTTGATCTGCGCGACCATGCCGAACTCGTCGAACGGACCCGTCGCCCCGCCCATCGGACAGCTGGAAATCACCACCGGGACGCGCCGCATGGAGATCGCGATGAGTTTGGCGGCCGTGTCGTCCACGATCTGGAGGGGGCTCTTGACCACGCACGTGATGAACGACAGCACGGGGTTGTTCTCGAAGGCGTCCGCGCCGCCGGCAACGATCTGGCCGACCTTGATCACGTCGTCCAGCGCATCGAGACGGGTCAGGCCCGCCTGAACATGCTTCGTGATGTTGTTCAGACTGGCGAAGAACTTGTTGACGTCCTTGTTCTCGGCCGTGACCTGGGCGTCCCGAATGTTGACGCATCGAATGAACGCATCGAGGTTGTCCAGGTTCTCGCAGAGATGGGCCGCGTCGCACAGCCGCTCGATGCTGCCGGGCTCGCGCGTGAACGCAGGCACGATTCCGTCGAACTGCACGTCCAGCCAGACATTCGTCTCGGCCCCGCTGACGAACCGGACCCGCGGCTCGTGGGCGTCGAGGATCAGCCGGTTGTCCGGGTCTCTCGCGCCGAGCACGATGCGGGACGGAGCGCTGTCCAGCGCCCGGTTCAGAACGTCGGCGCCGATGCGCACCCGGGCGCACGGCGTGTCCGGCTCTACGACGGCTCCGGCTTGCTTGAATATGTCGGCCACCTCGGCGTTGTAGCATAACAGCCCGGGATCGTTCAGCAGGTCGCGGCTCACGCCGTCGATCAGCCGGATCTGCTCCTCGGATAAGCGGCATTCCGGGCGGACAAGTACACCTTGGCGCTGCTTCTGGCTGTTCATCTACCCTTCTCTCCCAGGCAGGATCTTCGGGAAATCGTGCAGGATTCGCTGACGGACCTTCCCATCCAAGCGGCTTTCGACCTTCGTGTCGCGGATGCCTTGGACAAACTTCCTGGCTCGCGACAGGCTGTCATCGTCGGCCTGAAGGGCCTCTCGTTTCTTGCGATTGGCCAGGTGCGGCATGAAGAACTCCTGGCGCATGTGCCGGATCGTGTGGTCCTCGACGAGGTAGTCCTGCCCGGGGCCTTTGGCGATCATCAGGTCCGCCGCCAGCGTCTCGTCGCTGACCTCGATGCCCCGCAGGACGCGCTGGCACATGCCCAGGATCTCGTTGTCCACAACGAGTTTGTCGTAGGAGACCGTCAGGTCCGATTCCATGAGCCCGACCGCATCGTGGATGTAGTTCGCCCCGGACATGGCCACCAGCAGGCTCGACATGGCGCTCTCGTAGGCCGCCTGGGTGTTGACCGCCTTGGCGTCGGTGGTGCCGCCGGTCGAGTACAAGGGGAGTTGAAAGTATTGGATCACTTGCGCCACGGCGGCGTTTATCATCGCCCGCTCGATCGGGCCTCCCAGGTGGTTCATCGTCTTCAGATCCGGTATCGAGCCCACCGAACCGCAGATGCCCGGCGCGCCTTTGTGAACGGCCTGGATCATCGCGATGCCGCCCAGCGTCTCGGCCACGTGCGTCAGCACGTTGCCCGCCAGGGTTACCGGAGAGGTGGTCCCGCATATCGGCTCGGTCGGCACGACGACGGGCAGGCCCTCCCGGGCCAGGGCGCACGTCATCTCGCCGTACCGGTCGTCGATCTTGAACGGACTGATGATCAGCGTGATGAACGAGACGAACGGTCGGCTTTGCAGGGCGTCGGCCCCGCCGGCGATGCGCCGGGCCATTTCGATGACCTTCTTGCACCCGGCCAGTGAGTAGATGCCGCCCATCACGTGCTTGGTCGTGCAGTCAAGCGAGTGGAAAAAGCGGTTCACGTCGATGTCGTCGATGTCGGCCACGTCGTGCGGAAAAACGTTGATCGTGTGCAGGTGGACGTTGGCCAGTGCGTCAATGATGCGGGCGTTGAGGATAACGTCGCGGACCTCGGCCTTGCGCCGATAGCCATTGTCGGGGTCGAGCACGTACAAGGCGGTCCCGCCCGTGCCGTAGTGCACCCGCGTGCCTTCCAGGACGACGTCGTTCCGGCCGTCGCGCGAGTAGAGTGTGATCGACGACGGATTCGACGCGACGGCGTCCTCGACCAGGCCTCGCGGGAAGCGGACGATTCGCTCTTCCTCGTCCACGGGCGCCCCCGCGTCTCGCAGCGCGTCAAAGCCCGTCTTCGAATACACGGCCATGCCCGACTGCTCGAGCACCTTCAGGGCCGCCTCGGCTATCTTCTCAACGTCGGCCCCGCTCAACGGGCGATACAGAGAAGCCGACAGCCCGATATCTTTATGTCTTGCGTTGCTCATCGTCACCTTTTCCATCTGCCCTAGCTGTACTGCGACACAGCCCCCCTCGTCGCCAACGTCCTTGCCGGGATACGCCAACCGTCCCCGCCGTGCTATGGCTCCGATGCGGTCCCCTCCAGCAGTTCAGCCGGCTGGTCGCCCGCGGGTTCGCCGCGGGCGTCGGATGGCTTCTGGTCTAGAAAGGCCCTGGTGCGGGCCGTGGTTGCATCGGCCGAGCCCGTCGTGAGGATCGGCGCGGCCTCGATGTGCCCGGCTTCCATCATCGCCACGACGCGCTGAATGGCCGACAGGATCTGGGTCTGCTCCCAGTCCTCGAGACTGTCAAACTGTTCGGTGAACTCCTCCTGCAGAAGTGGAGGAGCATCAGCAAGCAACGTCTGGCCCGCTTCGGTCAGCCAGACCTGCACGCACCGCCTGTCTTCTGTGCTCCGTTCGCGCCGAACAAACTCCCGCTTGGTCAGCCGATCGAGAATGCCTGTCACGGTGGCCTGGCTGAGGTGGACCGCGCGGGTCAGTTCTCCGACAGAGACCCCGTCCTGGGAGGACAGCTGCCTTAGCACGGTCAGTTGCGGGCCGGTCAAACCGTAGTGTGCGACCAGGGACCGCGATCTGAGGTCAATCGCGCGGATGATTCGTCGCAGTGCGACGAGCACCATTTCCGTGATCCCCGTATCTGCAACGCGTGAGGTTTTTTCCTTGTTATCCATGGCGTTATAATATATCGTGTACGTAGTGATAATGCAACAGGAAACATGGCCTGGAATGCAAGGTCGACTTAATTGCCTCCAGAAAAAGCAGTTCCGTACGCAAATGTCTTGTTGTGGTCGCATAAATTCTCTCGTGCACGTATAATCTGGCCCCCTGGCATGACCGACAATATTTTGTGAAGTAAACTTCTGAGGATGTCATGAGAATCGCCATAAGAGTAGCTAGAGCAGGCCCCGATAGGCCCGGACGGTATCGGGCGTGGTGCCCGACGCTGCCGGGCTGCCGGGTCCATGGCAGGTCGTGCGAGGAAGCCATCGACAACATCGACTCTGCTATCCGCGGCTACCTGGCCAGCCTAAACCGACCGGCCCCCAAGAAGCTGAAGAAGGTCGTCAAGACACCAGGCCGCAGAGCGCCCTGCCTCGCATCGACATCGGCGAACGAAAGGAAATCATCCTGATGATCGGAAGTGCTCCCCTGTCCCCAGCGGTCCGGGCGCTGGTCGCTGCCACTCGGCACTGCGCCATCGCACCAGGGCACCTCCCGAGTAGTAGTGATCCGTGGAGGGCCGCATGGCAATCAAGGTGAAGACACGCAAGGGCGAACCGGTTCAGCGAGCCCTGAAGCGTCTCGGGAAGATGATAGAGAAGGAAGGACTCCGCCGGGACATGATGCGGCACAAGTACTTCGAGTCCGAACGGGTACGGCGGCGACGACAACGATGGAAGAACCGCAGGAAAAAATCGCGATGAGAGGCCGCGGGTCGGTGAGGGAGTCCCGGCGCTTCGGCCCAAGTCCCCATCGTGCTCGCGAGAAGACAGGCCCAAACAACAAGGAACAGCGATGAAGTTCTTTATGCCCAAACCGTTTGTTGCCAGCGTGGGCCAAGCCCACAAGGCACACCAGTGTATGAGGCGTTTCGCGAAGCAAAAGCTCGGAGTCGAGGCCAGCGAGCGCAAGGTCTACCGGATCGAGTTCGTCCGCGACGGCGTCCGTGACGAGCTGTGCGTGGGGCAGCAGGAATTCGATTCGGGAGAACCCGTGTTGGCGATACTCGACGCGCCTCGTAAGTACCTTGTGTGTACGCCAAACCAGGGCGGGTATCGAGGCGAGCCGATCGTCATAGGCAAGCAGCGAACGCAGTCCGTGGACGAGTTTGACGAGTAGAGGCGACCAGAGACGGACGCAGTGAGATTCTTCATCCCCAAGCCCTATGCAAACACCCGGAAGCAGGCGCGCCACGCACACCTGTGTATGAGGGACTTCGCCAGGAGGAGTAGCGGTCTGGAGACCACCGATCGGAAGATCCACCGGATTCAGTTCGTCCAGGATGGTGATCTGTGCGAGGCATGCGTCGGCCGGCCTGAGGACGGCTGCGGAGAACCCGTGGTGGCGATACTTGAGGCCGATGCCAAGTACCTGATCTGCACTCCGACACGGGGCGGATATCGAGGCAAGCCGATATTCGTGGGAAAGGACCAGGCGGTCGCCGTCGAAGACTTCGAGGAACAAGCAACACGCGCCGCCGTCAGAAGAAAGGGGGGGATAGCGTGATAGCAAGCCCCGAAGCAGCGGGAGTGATCAACGTGACGACCGCAGGCCGAACGATTGCCGTTTCCGCCGTCCTTGCGTCACTGTTCGTCGCGCCGTCAGCGGCACAGCCCGTAGCGCGGCGGGCGGTACCCCGGCCGGTCGCCGTCGCTGGCGGCGCCGCGGCGTTCTCAGGTCCGGCCGCTCTGCATATCACACGAGCCCGGCCCGTCAGCTTCCGAAGCTACTACGTCATGACGGATGGCGGCGGATACCGCTGGGACTTCAAGTACTACGGCAGTATCTACAGGGGAACCAACAACGCCTTCAGCGGGGCGATGTACTGTCACGTCAACGGCGCGAACTTCCAGACCCCCAACTATGCCGGCTGGGTCAACAAGACCGGCGATGAGATCGAGATGGGCCCGTGCAGTCGCAGCGGGCTGATCGTTCACCGTCGCATCAAGGTCTACAAGACGCTGCCCCTGGCCCGCTGGCTGGACATCTTCCAGAATCCCTCGTCGGCCCAGATCACCGTGTCGGTCCGCATGTACACGCGCACCAGTTCCACCATCAAGAGGACGCTCACCAGCACGGGTCGGACAAGCTTCGGCGACAAAGACTTCGCCTTCATCACCCAGACCACCAGCACCAGCGCCCCCCTGGCCCTTCACGTGGTCAGCAGCAAGGGCGCCAAGCTGCGCCCCAGCGTCCAGATCCAGTCCAACAGGATCTACGTCAACTACAGGCTCACCGTCCCGCCGAAGAAGGCGGTTGTCCTGTGTCACTTCGAGAGCCAGAACCGCAGCCTGTTGGCGCACCAGAAACTGATGAAGAGCTTCCCGAGCGGTCGCCTGCTGGGTGACCTGCCGGGTACGATGAGGCAGTTGATAGTCAACATGCGGGTCCTCGGGGGCTACGCCGGAGTCGACCTTGAGCGGATGAAGAGGGCCGACACGGTCATAGTCCACGGCGCCGGGCCGCTGTACGGAACGATTGCCAACACGTCGTTCACTCTGCAAGCGATCATCGGCCCACTCGAGCTTCCAGCCGACCGCGTGATAGGGATGGTCACGGGAACCGGACGTACCGTACGGTTTGCCCTGGCAGATGGACAGGTGATCACCAGCGAAATGCCCACCGAAACGGTCAACATCGAGCTGTCTACGGGGGGAACGCTGCGGATACCGTTCTCGCGGATCCGCCAGTGGTCCTACCGCATCTCAACCGCGAGGCCGGCGGAAGTGGGATTTGCCGGACCTTACGTGCGCCTCCGCACCGGCGACCACCTGCTGATCGATCCGACGTCGCCACGACTGTCATTTCGAACCCGGCATGGGCGGGTCGACCTTGACCACAAGGCCCTGCTCCGCGTGACCATGGACAACCCGAACAATGCCGTCCACAAGGCCCAATTCCTCAACGGATCGAGCCTCGCCGGGTTCGTCGAGCCGCAAGTACTCAATCTCAAGCTCAGATCCGGCCGCATGCTGAAGATTCGGCGGGACCTGGTCGACGAGATCGCCTTTGGACAGGAGGAAAAGCCCGGACCGGCCCTCTCGGGCCTGAGGCTGACCAATGAGGACGAGTTGTTTGGCCGTCTCGTCGTCGGCGACATCGAGTTGATCTCCGAGTTTGGCAAGGTCCGGGTCAAGCCGGCCAACATCAAGGCCGCCGCCTTCAGCCGGCAGCGCGTGGGCTTCGCAACGCTGAAGCTGTGGGATGGCTCGGAGGTGCACGGCAAGGTAGGCACCACGCCATTGGCCTTCCAGATCATCCCCGGCCCCACACTGCGAATCAATCCGTTGCAGTTCACCCTCCTGAGGCGCAACCGGGCCCTGCCCCCCGCTCACGTGGTGGCCCAGGCCAGGAAGCTCATCAAGCAACTCGGCCACGACGACTACACGGTCCGCAAGACGGCCACCGAGACACTCATGAAGATGGGCAAGGGCATTGAGCCCATCCTCGCCGAGCACATCAAGATCACCGAAGATCCCGAGATCCGCCAGCGGCTGGCGGAACTCATTGGCACGCCCGCCAGCGGTCCGCCGGAACGTCAGTGATGAATGCCACGAGGGTCCGCATGCCAGGCCAACCGAAGGCGCTGGGCCGTGCCGGCGCGGTGTTTCCCAGGATTCCGAATGCAACGTCTTCCGCGTCGCGGTAGGATGGCCGAGCATGAAGGTCGCGTTGGCACAATTCAACCCACTTATCGGCGACATTGAGGGCAACACGGCCAGTATGAGACAGTACATCGCTTCGGCCGCCGAGCGAGGTGCGGAGCTGGTAGTGTTCAGCGAGCTGTCGACCGTGGGCTATCCGCCTCGCGACCTGCTGCTCGACCCGCGGATGGTGGCCGAGAACGTCGAGGCGGTCGAGGCACTCGCGCAAGACTGTCGAAACATCGCGGCGGTGGTGGGTTTTGCTCGCCCGGCGGCCCAAGGGCCGGGCCCGCCGCTCGAGGACGCCGCGGCCGTCCTTGCCGACGGGAAGGTCCAGTCCGTCCACGTCAAGGCGCTGTTGCCCAACTACGACGTCTATGATGATCCCTGCTACTTCCGTGCCGGGGCCGGACCCGCGTGCTCCCGGGTCGGCAACTGCCGATTCGGTGTGGCGATCTGCGAAGACCTGTGGGATGCCGAAGCCCTGGGACGGGACCTGTATGGTGTCGATCCGATGGAGCGGCTGATGCGCGAAGAGGTCCGGGTGATCATCAATATTGCCGCCAGCGGGTAACAGCGGCGGAAGGTCATCCAGCGCGAGGAACTGTTCACTCGTCAATCGCGTCGCAGCAATGCCGCGATCCTCTACGTCAACCAGGTCGGCGGCAACGACGAGATGATCTTCGACGGCGGCAGCTGTGCCGTTTCGCCGACGGGCGAACTGCTCGCCCGGGCGGCGAGCTTCCGAGAAGACATGGTGATAGTGGACACCGACGCGGGTCCAGCGTCGTGCGAGCTACTGGCCGACGAGATGGCGCGGCTGGCTGAAGCGCTGAGGCTCGGCTTGCACGACTATGTCCGCAAGGGAGACTTCCGCGGGGTGGTGGTGGCTTTGGCCGATGACCTGAACTCCGCGGTAGTGGCGACGTTGGCGGTCGAGGCCGTCGGCAGCCAAAGCGTACGGGCCTTGGCCCTCCCAGGCCGAGATGGCAGCGGCGAGACTACGGCCGAGGTGCGCCAACTTGCAGAGGACCTCGGCCTGGCACTCGACGTGCTGCCCATCGAACCGGTGTACAGAAAGCTTGAGTCGCTGCTGGGCGGGGCCCTGGCCGGACGGTTGCCCGAAGATGAGATCCACGCGCGCGTCCGCGCCAACGTGTTGGCCACGTGCGCCGAAACTGCGGGCTGCCTGGTTCTGGTGCCGTCGAGCAAGTCGGACCTGGCCCTTGGGCGGTGCGTGCCGGTCGGCGGCGCGCCTGGGGCCATGGCGCCGATAGGCGACCTGTTCGAGCGAGACGTCTGTCAACTGGCTGAGCGCCTCAATGCCGGCGGCGCGCGGATCCCCGGCCGGATGCTGGCCGGTGCACGTGAGACCCGAACTGATGAGCGGCTCGGCGAGATCCTCCGGCGATATATCGAGAAGAACCGGCTGGCGGACCCGATCGTCGGGGAGGGCTTCGATGCCGAGACCGTACGCGACGTGATCCGCCGCGTGGACTGTGCCGAGTACAAGCGAAAGCAGGCACCTGTCGTGCTGAAGGTGACGTCGCGGGCGTTCGGCGCCGGGCGACGAATGCCCGTTGCTCGACGATACGCGTGGCCCGTGGACAGAATCGAAAAGACAGACCAGCCGACGCACAGCAATGGAGTATGTGAAGATGCCTAACAGCAGGAAGAGGGGGCCGGAAGGTGGCCAATACTGTCCATTGACGATGGACCGGATCGGCAGGATACATGAGACATCGCTGAGGATCCTGGAAGAGATCGGCGTGAAGGTCGATCTGACCGAGGCAAGGGAGGTCTTCGCCTCAGGCGGGGCCTCCGTGGACGAAACAAGCAAGATGGTAAAGATCGGCGCTCAACTCGTCGAACGGGCGCTCCACGAGGCGCCCCGCAGATTCCGGCTTTGCGGCAGAAGCGAGGAGAACGATCTGGTTGTCGAAGGCCGAAGGACCTACTTCGGCACCGGCGGAGCGGCCATTAACGTCGTTGACCTCGAAACAGGCAATATCCGCAAGAGCACGCTGAAAGACATCGCCGACTTCGCCAGGCTCGTGGAGGAACTGCCGAACATAGATTTCTTCGTCACACCGTGTACGGCCCAAGACGTGGCCGAAGAGTACCTGCCGGTCAACGAGTTCTACGCCGCCCTGTCCAACACGACTAAACACGTGATCGGCCCGGTGTACACCCCGACCGGGGCCAGACAGGTCATCGCCATGGGGCAGATGCTCGCGGCAACCGGTCAGACGCTGCAATCGCGGCCGTTCTTCTCCATTACCATTAGCTGGATGAACAGCCCGTTGTGCTTCGATACCGTCGGCACCCAATCCCTGATGGAGGTGGTCAAGAGACGCGTGCCGGTTACGCTGTCAGCGGCGCCGATGGCCGGGTCGACCTCCCCCATCACGCTGGCCGGTACTCTGGTCCAGCTCCATGCCGAGGAGTTGGCCGGCATCGTGTTCACGCAGATCCTCAGCCCGGGCGCCCCGGTGATCTACGGCGGCATCCCATCGATGGCCGACATGCGCCGCCTGACCTACATCGGCGGAGGGGTGGAGTTCGGAATGATGAACGCCGCCATCGCCCAACTGTCCAACTATATCGGCGTCCCGAACCACAACTCCGCCGGGATAACCGAGGCCAAGATTCCCGACCGCCAGGCCGTCTACGAGAAGTGTTTCGCGATTGTCCAGTGTGCCCTGTCCGGGTCCAACCTCATCCACCACGCCGCGGGAATCCTCGAATCCCTGCTGACTATCAGTGACGAACAGCTCGTGATCGACAACGAGATCATCGGCATGGCCCGGCGGGCCGTCGAGGGCATCAGCGTAAGCGTCGAGAAGATGGCCTTCGAGGCCATCCGCGAGGTCGGGCCGGGCGGCGACTACCTGCACAGCGAGCATACACTCGACCACCTCAACAGCGAGTTCATCGAGCCCATGCTCGCCGACAGAAGCGCTAGACAGGACTGGGAAAAGATGGGCAAGGAAGGCATCGGGGACAAGGCACGCAAGAAGGCCGCCAGCATCCTCCACGCCGCCCGCCCGGGGACCTCCTCCCAACTCATCGCCAGACAGGCCGACAAGGCCATCCGCCGCAAGTTCAACATCGTCACTCCGTGAACCGCGAGCCGGAATCCGGAGGACATCCGTGAGCGAGTTCTTGTCAAGTCGGTCGTGTGGTCCCAATAGTCAGCCGCGTGGCGGGTCTTGACTCAAACGAGAGTTACAGAACTGTAGGGGGCCGGCAAGTCTGGCTCACGCATATCAACCGAACATACACAAGCTTTCAACGTGTCGTTGTCTTCGCGCCGGTCCAGGAGGGCGGCTTCACCGGTGGCCACAAAGCGACGGGAGGACGGCCCTTGTCGGCGTGAAGAACGATCTGACATCTCATGGCCAGCCCGGCATTCCTTGTCGAGCGAGGCAAACGGCGAATCCGCATCTTGACACGGCGCTCCAATCTGATCACAATGCGTTTCATAGGGACTCCTTTCTCTATGGCGACTATGACAACCTCACCATAGAGTGGAGTCCGTATGGCCTTCAACTATAATCTCCTAAATACAAAGAGCTTACGATGGCGCGCAGTCGCGCACGGTCCTTTGGAGTCGAAAGAGTCTCTGTTTGGGATTGGTTTGCCAAGTCAAGCGCGGTTGTGGCCAGCCTGCAGGATTCGCGATTCTGCGAACTTGCGGGGTGCTCAGTACGTATAAAGAACAGGAAAGAACAGGCAAAACACAGGATAGACAGTGGCATCTCCGGGTTTGAGGATGTCGGCAAGCACTGGAGAAGTATGTGAAGGTGAATTGTTCTACTAGGGATGTGTTGGCTATCTCTTGGTTTTGGAAGGACTTGCATTCGATACCGTTGGCAAGGACGCGATGATCGAGACGCCGCGCCCGATGAGGCTTAGGTCTCCCTCCGCCTGAGCCAGAAGCGCGGTTGAGCGGGCAGCATCGGAGTCTCCCTCCGCCCCGATGCTGCCCCATTTCTTTGGCTCGAAACGCAACGTCCCGTTCCCCATTTGCGCGCTTGGCGGCAGGATTCCATTGACGGCACATACTCGAAATCGTCCCGGTCTGTTGAGAGGTTAGCGACTAGGTGCGAACGAATCCGATCGAGCCATTGCTCCTGTTCAGCCGTGAACGTACGGTCGGCCGTAACACCGGCGAAGGGCAAGCTTAAGGAGGAGGTAACCTCAACGAAAAAAACCTGGCCAAAACAACCTATCCCGTTGCACGCAGAATCGAGCCCGCGACGGAGAAGTAGATCAGGATGGCCGAAACGTCCATCATCGAGGCGATGAAGGGGCCGGATGTTACGGCAGGGTCGACCCCGATCCGTTTGAACAAGAGCGGCAGCATCGCCCCAACCACGTTCGCCAACAGCATCACGCCGATCAAAGCAACCATCACGCCAATGCTCAGCCCAAGCGGTTTCTGGAACACCATTGCCGTGACGAAGCCCATCCCGCCGATCACAAGGCCCAGCGAAAGCCCCCGCAAGAGCTCCCGGCCCAATATCCGATGCCAGTCGGCCGGCCCGAGCTCTGCGACCGCAAGGCTTCGAAGGACCAGGGCGGACATCTGTGAGCCCGTATTGCCGGCGCAGGAATTGATGAGCGGGACAAAGCCGATCAGGAGCGCCAGCACCGCTTGATCCAGGTTGGCCCGGAAAGCATCCAGGGCGGCCACCGTCAGGATCTCCGCCAAGAACAACAGCACGAGCCACGGCAGACGCTTGATCATCATGGAAACATACGGCGTCGCCAGGTACGGATGCTTCAGCGTGCGCACCGCCGCCATCATCTGGAAGTCCTCGGTGGCCTCCTCCTCCTCCACATCCATCACGTCATCGACCGTCACAATGCCGAGGAGTATCCCCCGGGTGTCGACGACAGGCATGGCCAGGGCCTCGTATTTCCTGAAAAGCTCAACAGCCTCCTCTTGGTCATCACCGGCTCGCAGAGCCGCCACGTGTCGGTCCATCAGGTCACGGACAATGGTCTCACGGCCGGCCAGTACCAGTTTCTCCAACCTCAGCTCGTCAAGAAGCTTCCAGTGTTCGTCGACGACATAGACGACGTTGAAGGTCTCCATCGCTTCGCCGACCTTACGGATGTGCTCGAAGACCCGGTCCATTGTCCAATCAGGGCGAACGGCCACATACTCCGGCGTCATCAATCGTCCGATGCTGTCCTCGGGATAGTTCAGCAGGCTGCGGGCGATCTCTGACTGGTCTCCCCTCAGAGTAGCCAGCAGACGCTGGGCCAGTTCGCCTGGTAGCTCCTCAAGCAACTCGGTTCGCTCGTCAGGGGGCATGTCGTTGAGGATCTCTGCCACGTGTTCTGATGAGAGGGCATCCAGGAGGTCTTCTTTCTGCTCGAAGGGCAGGTCGCCGAAGATGTCCGCGGCGTGTTCCCTCGCAAGAAGCCGAAAGGCCACCGCCAGATCCTCAGCCACAAGCTTTGACAGAAGATCGGTCAGCTCGTGAGACTCCATTCCATCGATCCTGGTCTTGATTCCAGCGAGGTCCTTGGCCTTGAGAAGCCCGTGGATTTCGGACTGTATGGTATCGTTCATGGCTCTGATCCTTTGAAGCTCATCGCCGCTATGGTGACACTGCGGGCGGAGATACACAGCCGCCCCGCTACTTGGCAGGGCAATCCCAATCTTGCCACTTACGTCTACGAATGCAATCCTCTGATCACGTCTCTGACGTGCGGGATCAGCGGCAGGGCAACACTCAGGCGTTTGGACCTGCTTGGGCAAGGCTTTGCCCAGCTGGCTCGGGGGGATTGCCTGTCCCGCTAATCGTCGTATTGCCTTTGATCACCGCCCATTTTCCTGCCTCTCGGCGGATACCTCCGGGGCGGCGGCCATCCCGACGGCCAGCCGACCATGGCCAGTAGAGTTCCCTTCCCGCGAAGCGTCATAGAAGCGAGTGGTCGGATAGGCTAGTGTGATTGAATCCGTGCGGGCAAAATCCTCCAGGATGCCCTCATTGATTAGATGGGCAAACCCCCGACGCTTGCGAACCGGACAGAGGTACCGCAGCGTCAAGGCCACGCCGTGGTCGGCAATGTGAGTGTACGCGGTAGGCCTCAAGTGGGCGTATCGAATCGCGTATCGCCCCCGCATCGCATCGATCTGACGACGAACTTCGCTTTCGATCTTGTCGGCCTCCTCCTCGGCCTGTTTGAGAATGATCTCTTTCGCCTGCCTCCAGTCGCTCTCGAACGTCACGACGATCGTGTGTTCATTCCAGATGAAAGGAAAGCCCTGTGTGTAGTTGGCGTTGAATCCTCGGAACACGGCGCTGTTGGGGATATTGAGGATTCGGCCTGTGCTTTGTTCTGCCCCGACCCAGTTGCCAACTTCAAGGATCGAAATCTGGAACATGCGAATATCAATCACATCGCCAACGAGGCCCGAGATCTCGATTCTGTCGCCCACATCGAACGGCTTCTTAATCACAATCAACATCCAGCCAGCGATGCAAAGCAGCGTCTCTTGGAGAGAGAGAGCAACGCCCGCGCCCACGAATCCCAAAAACAGCCCCAACTGCTGGGCACCGGTCACCCAGATCGGTACTATACAGATCACAAGCACGATGGCCCTGATCCATGATACCGCCCGCCGGGCCTTGTGCTTGCCTTCCAGGTCGCTTGCGCGTCGGACAAGTGCGTGCTCAACAAGGCGAGCGGTGATGGAGACGACCACGACAGCCACGAGCGTCCACAGGATGTTGCCGTGGATTCGGTGGGTACGCAACCATTGGTCAACGTGCTCGATCCACTGGGCCTGCCCCCGCCAGATATATGCCAGGCCGACAAGTAGGAGCAGCGACACGCTGACTCCCAGGAGCAGCCTTTGCGAGCCGCCGGACCGGCCTTTTCCGACATGGGGGACGGCTTGCCGGCGCAGCCAGAGATACGACAGCGCCGCCAAAGCGCATGATAGGAGTGACAGGACCGCCGGCAACAGCATCGATGACCATGCCTGCTGAGCAAGCACGTGTGTAGCAGACGGGCTCATACCACCAATCTCCCTGTCTGGTTTCGTATCGCCGCGATCCTGGACCTCGCCCCGCCCCGGCCGACTCCCTCGCCGTCCAGGCTCATTCGACCGGAAACGGTCCTCGGCAGCTTTGGGGGCTTCTCCACCGACTTCTCGTCAACGTTCACCATAACAACGCTCCGTTCTTGGCCACCAATTCTCAGTGTCTGCGGTAAGCCTGTCGTAAGGATGGGACCTCTCTTTCCCGGCCTTCAGTTGCTTTGACCGGTTCGCGGATCTTGAATTGTGTCGTGTTCCCCGACACACGTTTCTCGTATCGCGTCTTTGACGCCAGGTATCAAAGGCGGGGAAACACTCAGACATCTGATGCCACACTCGATGGCTATCCTTACCCCTTCCTTGCGACTGGCCAGCTCGCCACAGATGCTCACTGGCACGTTCCCGGTATCAGTACGTATCATCCGAAGCAGCCGTCGCATGGCAGGATGGTCATCGATGAAGTAGTCGCTGACGAGGGGGTTCTCCCGCCCGGCTGCCATCGTGTACTGCGTCAGGTCGTTGGTCCCGATGCTCAGGAAATCCGCGTGCTTGACGATCTCGCGCGTGCAGAGGGCCGCTGCCGGGGTCTCGATCATAGCCCCCAAGGGCGCAAGCGGCTTGATGCCTATCTCTCTGGCCGTGTCCTCAAAGAGCTTTCGCGTCCTGGCCATCTCTTCAGAAAGCGTTATCATCGGCACAAGCACGTGGACGTCATGATACTCGGTAAGACGCAGGAGTGCTCTGAACTGCACCGCCATCAGTTCCGGATAGTCGAACAACAATCGAACGCCGCGCCTTCCCAAGAACGGATTCGGCCCTACGCGCAAGTTCACGAACGGCAGTTCCTTATCTCCTCCCGCATCCAACAGCCTTATTGTGACGGTCTTGTCCTTGGCCGCCTGTAGAGACCGTCTGAGGCGATCAAGAAGCTCCTGCTCTGATGGTGGCGTTTGCCGCGACAGGTATATGTGCTCAATGCGGTAGAGCCCTATGCCGTCCGCCCCGTTCTCGGCCGCTCGTTCCACGTCCTCGTCGCAACCGACATTGGCCAGGACTTCGACTGTTAGGCCGTCTCTTGTCTTGGCCGGCGTGTGAGCACGATCGCGGGATATTATTCTTGCCGTCCGTTGTCTGGCGACTTTCGCCCTGAAGTCATCCTCGGTGTCCTGGTCCGGATTCAGGATGATGCCACCGTCGGTACCGTCGACGAGGAGAGTGTCTCCGGGAAGGACGTAGCTGAGCACATCGGATACCTGCGATACAGCCGGTACGCCGAGTTCCCTTGTCAGAACCGCGGCGTGTGAAAGAGGCCCGCCGAGTTCCACGACCACACCGGCGGTCGACCTGCGGTTGAGGAACACGGTATCGGAAGGCAGCAGACGCCTGGCCACCAGAATGCTGCCGGCAGGCATGTTCTCGAGCGTATGTGCCTCCACCCCCGCCAAGCTTCGCAGCAGCCTGCGGGCGAGGTCCGCTATGTCGTCGCTGCGCTGGCTGAGCCGTTCGTCCTCCATCGCGAGGAACTTGCGTTCCCACCTGCGGAAGACCCGCTTGACGGCCTGCTCCGGGTTAATCAACTCGATCTCGATTTCCCTCTTGATATCTCCATGAAGCGCCGGGTCGCTGAGCATGGCCCCATGAGACCGGAAGATATCCGCCAGGCCCTCATCAGAGTCCTGTTCTATCCGCGTGGCTGCCAGTTTCAACTCCCCGAGGACGTCCTGAAGGGCCGTGTCAAAACGGGCATGTTCGCCCTCGATTTCTGCTTCCACGATCTCATACTGTTCCTGATCACGATAGAGAATGTCCCGGTATACGAAGGCGTTGCCCAACGCCAGGCCAGGTGAGATCCCTCGGCCTGAAAGTTGTCGTGTTATCCGCTGTTTACTGGCCACGGCCCTGCCTCTCTGGCGGTTCGTCTGCGTCGGCCGCTGGGCGCAACGGGAGATCAGTCCCCTGGCCTGCCTTGACCTGTCTGGCGGTGAGACCGACGTGAACGTGTTTGCCGTCCCAGTCCACGCGGTCGATCCATGGCAAGGCGACCGCCACCGCTCGGGCGAGAAGCCATTTTCGTCTCTTGATGACGAGTTTGCCTATGAGCCAGCTTCGGGTGTCAACGATCGCATCGATCACCTTGCCGCCTTTTCCCGTTTCGGTCCGAACGCCCAAGGTAACCAGCTCACTGAATCGCCGCAACTTCGGCCCGATATCGGGTGTCTTCTTCCTTTCGCAGACCGGCAGGCTTACAGGGGTGTTTGACTCACGGCTGACGCCTCCAATTCCAGTGACGGGTGCCCCTTTGGCAGGGCCCCAATACGGCATCCAGGCAAAGTGTTCCACCAGACCGACCTCTTCCTGATGCGACACCTCGCGGCCGAGGGGGATTTCGGGTCCTGCTTCAATCAGGTCCTTTGTCATTGCGACCGAGATCCTACCGTCGTTCCAGTCGGCGTTCTTGACCGCTGACGGCGAGATCAGGATCTGACGATCGTGGAGCCAGGGCCCCGTGTCGACGTGGAAGTACCGCACAATCCAGGCTGTGTCGTCAAAGCAGAAATCATCAATCGTTCCTATCTCCCCGTCTGCGGCGCTGACCGCGCAGCCGATCAGCTTCCCCAGGGGGTGCAGTACGCCACCCACGTTGGCGCTCGGTGTGCTCATGGCGCCCTCCGCTCGGCGGCCTCAGCCGAGAGGGGGCAGGCCCGGGCTCCCGTCGAGTCCGCGTCGATGCGATACCACTTCCCGGCGTGCTGAAGCGACAGCGAGACGCGCTTCCAGGCCCCCGGCAGCCTGGGGCGGGGCTTGGGTTGCTCGGCGCTCAGGTCCAGACCGAGGAACCCCCGCACGACCGCCTGCCATGTCCCGCCCATGGCAGCGCAATGCAGGCCCGTATCCGTGTTGCCCATCGTATTGTCCAGATCGATGAAGGCCGATGTGCGGAAGTACCTGTAGGCCTTGCCCGGCAGGCCCAGATCGCTGGCTGCAATGGAGTGCATGCCGGCACTGAGTGACGAGTCGTGCGTGGTCATGGGCTCGTAATAGTCCCAATTCCGCCGCTTGACTTGCCGGGAGAAGCACCGGGGAAACAGGACCATCAGGGCGATCACGTCAGCCTGCTTGAGCACCTGTGCCCGACGGACCTTCCGCATCCGCGCCTCTTCGGTGTCCTTGGACGCCAGGGCCGAGAGACCCCAGGGGTCACGCCGCTGAAGCTTGAAGAAGCCTGCGTGCTGCTCCCACAGTCCTGACTGCCGTTCGACCGGCAGGAACATTCTCTCGGCTATCCTTCGCCATCGGACTATCTCGGAATCCGTGACGTTCAGTTTCCGAAGGAGACGGCCGCGGGGGTGCACCGTCCGCATGCGACCGACTTCTTCGGCGGCCAATCTCAGATTCCATGCGGCCATGAAGTTCGTAAAGGCGTTATTGTCCACATGCTCGTGGTACTCGTCCGGGCCGATCACGTCGCGGATCTCGTAGCGGCCCTCGCGGCGATTGAGCGTGGCCCGCCTGGCCCAGAACCTGGCCGTCTCCACGGCCAGGGCCAGCAGTCCACGTTCGCGGAAGCGCGTGTCTCCCGTCGCCTGGACGTATCGCCAGGCGCCGTGGACGATATCGGCGCTGATGTGGTGCTGGAGTTCGCCCGTCAAGACACGAACGGGCTTGCCGGTCTTGGGGTCGGGCACGTAGGGCGGGCAGGTTTCGTCCCCGGTGTCGGCGCTTTCCCACGGGAACATGGCCCCGCAGTAACCGTTGGCCAAGGCCTTGCGCCGGGCTCCATCCAGCATGTGGCAGCGGTACTGCAACAAGCGTCGGGCCGCTGCCGGCGCGGTCCGGATGAACAGCGGCAGCATGAAGATCTCGGTGTCCCAGAAGACGTGTCCGCGATAGCCTTCACCGGTCAGGCCCTTGGCGGCGATGCTGACGTCTGGGCCTCTCGGCGGGCAGGCTTGGATGAGATGGAATATGGCCAGGCGGACCGCGCGCTGATCGTCCTGTGGTCCGTCAATCACGATATCCGCACGCTTCCACCGGGTCGCCCATCGGCGAACATGCCGCCGGCGGTGCACGCCGTACGAGGCGCCGTCCAGACCGTGAACGTCCTCGAGACAGCATCGCTCCACGGATGTCGTCTCAGGATCGCGGGTAGTATACGTGGACGTGAGCCGGTCAAACACGGCCCGCTGGCCGCATTCGAGGCGAGTATCATATCGGAATCCGAGTCGGTGGCCGCTGCCGATGTGCCTGGGTGCGGGCGGCGCAGCCTGGCGCACCCAGCAGTGGCACCTACACGCGTGACCGATGCGAATATGGGTTCGTCTGGTCCGGGTCGCCAGCAGGATGCGATCGCGCGCCACATGACGGACGTGCACCAGCTGCAGGTGGCGTGCAGCGGCATTGCGGACCCGCGAATTGACCCAGAGTCGCACAGAGAGGTGGCCGCTCCAATCGAGAGGGGTGATGGTGATTGACTGGCCGGCCAAGTGCGGGTTGGCCAGGCTGGCAAAGCGCTCGAATTCCAGGCGCGTCCTTCGGCCCTGGTGGAGGTAAATGAACGAACGGGTCAACGTCCCGCGCTTCAGGTCCAGCGTGCGCCGGTATTCGCCGACCCTGTCTGGAGACATCCTCACCGGGCTGTTGGCCAGAAGGATATCTGCGGCCATAAAGTCCGTCACGTTGACCAGTTCGGGTATGCCATCGGTGTCAGGATCAAATACCCCGGCGAGGTATATTCCGCGGCGCGTCGGGCCGGCGTTAAACGGTTCTTCGGGGAATCCGCGGATGCCCAGGTAGCCGTTGGCGACCGTGAACAAGGACTCCCAGACAGCGTTTCGCTCGGGTTGCCAGGTGGACTCATCGAGGACCCATGCCGGTGGCTTCGGTGCCTTGGCCATCATGCCTGCGGCCCTCCTCGACGCAGTTGGGTCTGCCGGTCGAGCAGGGCCAGGAACGTCGGGACCCCGCCGCCGATGTGGAGCACGCCGTCGGGGACCCCGTTGGGCTCTCGGCCCACCGACACGTACGTAGCTTCGGGCAGGACGAAGGTCTTGTAGTCGCTGCCTTCGAATCCGTCGATAGGGCCGAACTCGTCGCCGAGGATCAGGATGTCCTTGGGGCTGAGCCCTTGGGCCGGGGCGAACTCATTGGCCAGGTACGCCACGGAGTCGGACTTGTCCGTCAGCCCGAACTCCACGTGCTTGACGTCGGTGGTGAGCTTCAACGCGATATCGTGTTCGTCGGCCAGCTCTGCGACGCGGTCCATAATCCAGCGGATCCCGCCAGCGATGCCCGCGGCCAGAAGTCTACGCTTAACGGCTGCCAGCAGTTCGCCGATCCGCTCTTTGGGCGGGTCAGCCCACTCGGGCACGGGGATGAGGTCGAGCTTACGCCGGTTGAACCGGTCAAAGACGATGGTGGTCTCCAGGCCGAAGCGATCCTCCAATTCCTCTCTGACGAGGACCGCGACCTCATCCATAAGGTCGTTCTCCCCGGCGGTGGCAGTTCGACGGTGTCTGACCTGAACGCGGCCTTGATCGTCGAAGCCGAACACCTCCGAGCCGCGATTCACACACGCCAGATGGCCAGGCCGAGCCGAGGGACACAGCGCGCCAAAGTACTGATTCTCAAGGTTTTCGAACTTGGTGCCGGTGATGACAACCAGCCACACGCCCATCTCGGCCAGCGGCTCGGTCCTTGCCCGGAGTGCTTGTGTCGGGTGCCGCCTGGACTTTACGGCCGTACCGTCCCAGTCAAACGCGAGGATCGGGTAGGCGCGGTTCAGCACCGGGTCAGGTCCGATGGTGGCCGAAGAGGCCCGTGGGTCGCCGGCCTGCTCATTGTCCTGTGTCTGTTGCGCTCTCATCGTCCTGAATGCTTCGTGCAATGGCCGTCAGTTCGTCCGGGGCCAGGGAGAACATGTAGTCCAAAAAGAACCAGTATCCGCGGACGTGGTGGGTCGATTGGTCTGCGGACATGGTGTAGTCGTAGGGCGGGTCCCAGGACCAGAAGCCCCAATGTGTGGCCGTGTCCTCGCCATAGTGCAGGTCCCGGCCGCCGGGAACCTGCTGCTGGGTGAGGGAGTAGCGAAGGGCCCGAACGGCGCCGGCGACGTACTTCGGCTGGCCGGTGGCCTTGTGCACCAGCAGCAGGGCGATGGCGATGTTGGGCATGTCTCCAGGGCCCTTGTAGCCCGTAACGGGCACACCCCAGCGGTCCTCACTCAGTGGCCAGGAGCCGTCCGGCTCCTGGCGATCGAGGTGCCAGTCGGCAAAGCGCAGCGCAGCCTCGAGAAATCGCTCGTCTTCCGTTCGCGCCGTGACGCGGATCAGGCCGCGGATCTCATCGGCCGCGATGTCGCTGCTGTAGTACGTGTCGTTGATCAGGCAGAAACAGCCGTTATCCGCCTGAAGTCGCAGCCCCTGCTCGGCCCAGGCCGTGGCCCTTTCCAGCCAGATGTTCTCCTTCGTGAACTCCTGCAGCGCGATCAGCGCGACGATGACTCTACCGAACGACTGCCAGCCTTTCGGCAGCCAGCTCTCGTGCCACTGATCGTACTTGGGCGCGAAGTTGTGGTTCTGGGCCTGGAGGAGAAACCGGCTGCTCTGGACGGCCCTGTCGAGGTATTCCTGCTTCTTGAGCCGCTCCCAAAGCCCGAGATTGAGGATGACGTAGTCCGCCGTGTACTTCGTCCACAACTGCTGGGCCTTGATGTTGTCGAGCACGCCGCCTAACACCAGGCTCATGGGATGCGTTTCGACCATATGCGCATTGAGCCAGTCGGCGGCTCGCCGCGCCATGACCAGGAACTGCTCGTCGTTGTAGCGGTCGAAAGCAGCCAGACACTGGAAGGGGGCGATCAGGTTCACGTTTTGCGGCTGGGCAAACGTCCGAGACCGAGCGTCGTAGTAGCCGTAGAACGCCCCGGTGTCTTCGTCGAACTGGCCGATCAGCCAGTGATACGTGTTGTTCCGGGCTCGGGCCTCCAGGTTCTGCTTGGCTAGCCCCATAGCCACCAGCGGGTCCGTATCTCGGTCACCGGCCGGCTCCAGACCCCAGCCGCGAGGCGAGATCGTCATGTGGACAGTAGTATGCTCTGGGTCGTCCATTGCTACCTCGGTTGCCATAAAAAGAGGCCTTCTGCAAGTCGACCGTCACCGTGCCGGCAGGCCCCCAGTCATCCGCTCCAGGCGTAATGACCGGGGGGTGCAAAGCCAACTTGGCACTACTACGACGAAGCCCCCACCGCATGCCGTTCGACAGCCCGAGCGTACACCTCGGCGGTGGATAGGGCCATCTGCCTTCCGGAAAATGCTTCCACGGCCCGCTGACGGCCCTTTTTGCCCATTTCTGCGGCCAGTTCCTTATCCTTAAGGAGCAGCAGGATCTTCTCCGCCAGGGCGTCGGGGTTTCGTTTCTCGACGAAGAAACCGGTTTCCTCGGGCACAACGGACTCAACCATTCCACCGCTGGGGGTCACGACGACCGGCTTGCCGCAAGCCATCGCCTCCACGGGCACAAGCCCGAATGGCTCCTCACCGATCGTCGGGTAGATCACCACGTCACTGTGGTTGTATACCCAGGGCAACTCGAGGTACGGGAACGGCTGGGTGACGATGCTCTTGGTCAACCCCAAGGCGCGGATCGTCTGGAGGATCTCCTCCTTATAGCCCTGCAGTTCCCGAATCCAGTCGACGATGTCATCGGTGTCGGTCACGATGAGCAGAGCGTCTGGAAAATCCTGGATGATCCGCTTCATCGCTCGGACACTGTAGATGACGCCCTTCCAGGGCAGCATCCGTGCCGGGTGGATGATCACCGGCCGATCGTGCAGGTCGAGCTTGTCCGCCCACTTCGGGTCGGCGTTCTCCGGTGAGAACAGCTTGACGTCGATGCCCGGATAGATCACCTGAATGTTGTCCAGGTGGGGTGCCTGGTGGCGAATCCCCGCGGTGACATGCTTGCAGAAGGTAATGATCGTGTCCCATCGGGCTCGCCGAAGCAGGTCCTCACAGATGAACTCGCTCCAGACCTCATGGACCGTCAGGATGTTGGGCACCCCTTGTTCGTGGAGTTCGGTCAGGGCCATCGCGTGCTCGGGCACGAAGTGGTGGAAGTTGTGCCCGTGGACCACGTCGATGTCGTGCTCGCGGATGAAGTCCTCGTACATCCGCCTGACCGCATCAACCAACTCGCGGTCCTCTTCGTCGGCGGCGATGTTCTTCTTGGCCTTCTCGTCCCGAATCCATTCGGGGTTCATCAGAACGTTCCTGTATACGTCAAAGCCCTCCATACGTTCATGCTCCGAGTGCCCTTCCAAGGAACCCACCAGGACATGGACCTCGTGCCCTTGCTTGACCAGTTCGATGCACAGGTC
>Ga0180432_10003129_pt1 | contig 23934 bp, 20 predicted proteins | sample SS_ome_10_FD_132414 | JGI IMG/M metagenome (GOLD analysis project Ga0180432, IMG submission 132414) | Hypersaline lake sediment archaeal communities from the Salton Sea, California, USA - SS_1_MS_2 metaG | ecosystem: Environmental > Aquatic > Non-marine Saline and Alkaline > Hypersaline >... | reverse complement strand
GGTGTCGGGTTGGGAGATGAGGAGGGTGTCCACGTCCACGCCGCACATGGCGGCGTAGGAGGGGTCGAGGGCGTGTTCCATGTCGATGAAGGCGGCGGTGCCGCCACGCTTCTGGGCCTCGGCGACCATATGCTGGGCGAGGGTGGTCTTGCCGGCCCCTTCGGGGCCGTAGATCTCGGTGACGCGGCCGCGGGGGATGCCGCCGATGCCGAGGGCAAAGTCGAGCGCGAGGGAGCCGGTGGGGATGGCCTCGACGTTCAGGTGAGTCGCCTCCCCCAGGCGCATGATGGTTCCCTCACCGAAACGCTTGGTCAGGTTAGAAAGCGCAACCTCTAACGCCTTGTCACGTCCGTTTGTGGCCATACTGACCTCCTCCTGAATGTCCTTCTGGTGCCAGTATAGCACAAATGTTCTACCCTGTCAAGCGCGTTTCCGCGTTTCTGAGGGGCCGATCCGTTCCATTGGGCTCACTTGGAGGTACTCACGGTCGAGATGCTCACGTCGTCCAGGAGGAAGTTGCTGTTCAGGCTGTAGTCGGTCTCGACGACGAAGCTGAGGTCCAGGCTCTGGCCGCGATAGCCGGTGACGTCGAGTTGCTGTAGGGTCCATCCGGCTGTGTTTTCTTCGGCGCATAGGGCGTATGTCTTGAGCGTGCTGGATCCGATGCGGACGTAGGCGTAGTCGTAGTTGCAGAGATCCTCCGAATCAGCCCAATACCAGTAGTTGAGCGTCGAGGCGTTGGCGGGGAAGCTCACCTGTTGAGAGAGGGCCGACGTCTCGTCGTCGTCGCCGCCCAGCCAGGCGGCCCAGCTCCCATCGTGGGGGGACTGGGGCAGGTTCGATGCGTGGTAGATCAGCGCCCACCCATTGCTGGAGTACTCGTCCCAGGAACCATCGCTGCCGCTCTCGAAACCGCTGTTGAGAATATCGTCGGTTGGAGTTGGAGGCGGGCTAGACTGTGTGCTGCGCGCCACCAGCGGCAGGTAGACCCAATCTGTAGGGTGGAAGGGGCTGGAAACGACGACGTAGGTCGCCGCGTAGCCTACGTTGGACGTGCCGTAGCGGATGCGCATGTAGCCGTTCTCGCCCCAGGCGGGGCCCCACGAGTTGCGCAAGATCCACGCTTGTGCGGAGTCGTCCCATCCCACGAGGATGACGGCGTGGTTTGCAGCGCCGTCACAGACCTCGTTCGTCTGGAAGACTCCGCCATCGTAGTTGCGGAACGCGGTGCCCACACACATCGCGACCGCCACGGGCCCGTGGGTGTGGATGGCCTGTTTGATGGCCTCTACGGAAGGAACACCATAACCGCTTCCCACGTGCTGCCAGGAAGTGATGCGATACGGGTGGCTGTATGGCCCTCCGCAGGGGACGTCCAGCGCCCGGTAAGGAGCGCTTGACTCGAGCACGGCCCCGGCCTGGGACTCGCTGGGTGGCAACTTGTCCTCGTGGTAATCGTGCGCCCACCAACCGCCATTGCAGCCCCAATTCTCTGTGTTGCAGGAGACCAGGTACTGCTCCGAAAGGTCTGTCGTCAGTTCCTGCTGCAGTTGCAGGGCCGATTCCAGGACGCCCACCGTGGCGAAGGCCCAGCAACTCCCGCACTCTCCCTGGTCCTTGACGGGGGTGCAACCGTTCTGATCGCACCAGTCGAATGTGCTCGGCAATGTCTGGCCGGAGGATGCGAACTCGGCCAATGCAGCCGGGTCGCCCCCGTTTCCCTCGCCGTGGTACGCGAGAGCGGCGGGCGCGGTCACGGGCGCGGGCAGGCTGAGCGCTGCGCAGACCTCCGCCAGATCCAGCCCTCCCGGCTCGACAGAGATCGCAATCTGGGGCGAACGATCGGCTTCCCACGGGCGCCGGTGGAGCAGCCGCAGGCTGACCTGGCCGGACCCGGCCGCCTTGAATCGGATAACGTGCCGGGCTGGGGTGCCCAGCCCCGCGCGGAGTTGCCGTGTTTCCGTATCGTCCACGTGAATCAGCGTGGCCCCGGACAGGGATGCCACCTGCCACGAGTATCCCGTTGCAGGGTTTCCCAGCAGCGCGATCTCCGGTGCCTGCCCCTCTTGCACTGTGCCGTGCACGTCCAAGGCGACCGGCCCCGCGAGTTCCTGTGCGATGAACCTGGCGTCGAGCGCTATCTGCACGATTTCGCGCGCATCCTCTCCCGCCATATCCAGCGTGTAGTGGGCGATCCCTTCCTTGCCTGTCCCGTCCGAAGGTAGCTGCCGTGCCTGTTCCCAGCTATGACGCACCCCGGCCCTGTCCAGGATTGCCGCGATCTCCTGCTTCACCTGCGCGTGTGCTGGCCCGCCCGCCCCCGAGGAATGAGACGATGGCGAGCTGAGGGCGAGTCGTCCCTCGCCTGCCCACGTTCCATCCGGGCGGAGCGCGATGGAGATCTCGAAGGCAGGCTGCCCGTCGCCGGGTTGGGCGGACGGTGTGGGTGGCGGTGCCGGCTCCGCAGCGTACGTCAGATGCGTGCTGGAGACCAGCAACGTCAGGGCGAGGATCCAGCCGTGTAGGCGGTTCTTGTGCATATTCACATCCTTGGTCTAGCTGTCTGATGAGGTTCCCCGTGTCAGGTGTGTGTCAATCCGTATGTGTCCTAGCATAGGATACCTCAAAGAGCGGGGACTTTCAATAGGAATTATGGGCTATTGGGCCCGCCACTGCCACGATTCGAGGTTCAGTAATCGCGCGAGAGCAGGTGGCGGTTGCCGATGCGCACAGTGCGCAGCCCGGCCGAGCGGGCCGCGGTCTCGGCTTCCTCGGCGTGGCGCATGGACGTGCACGGCAGGTCGGGGAACATGAAATGGGGCGCGAACCCGAGCAGCGTATATGGAATGTTGGGGTCGAGGTCGGCGATGAAGCGGGCGATATGGCCGACCTCTTCAGCGTCCACGTAGCCGGGCACCAGCAGCGTGCTGGCGACGATGGGGGGTGGGGCGGTGCGTTCGCCGCTCCGGCCTGCTGCCCTGGCGAAGTTCTCTAGCGTCCACCGGTTGCTGGCCCCGGTGAGCGCGCGGTGCAGGTTGTCGTCGTAGGCCTTGAGGTCGAATTTGACACACCCTCCGGTGGCCAGTGAGAGGTCGAGCGCCCGGTCCATCAGGCGGGGGTGCGCGCTGCCGTTCGTCTCCCAGCATACGACGACCCCGCGCCTGGCCAGGATACGGCTGGCGGCCAGCGCGTGTGCCATCTGTGCTGCCGGATCGCCACCGAAGTAGCACACGCAGTAGGTGCGTGGGTTGGCGGCGTCGGCTAGCTCGGAGGCGGTCAGCGTCGCTGCGCGGGTCGGGTCGGTCTCGCGGAAGTGCCAGTTCTGGCAGAACAGGCAGTCCTCGGTGCACGCGGCGTAGAAGACGGCCAGGTTGTGTTTCCCCCGCTGGCTGTGGCCGGCGCAATAGGGGTCAGCGACGCAGTTGGTCGGTAGCGAGTCGCGGTACCAGTGGAGTAGACCCCGGCCGGGGGTGCCAGCCAGATGGCGTAGTTTGCCTGGCTGGTCGGCGGGCACCTCCCGTAGCCCGCAGTATCCGCGCTCGCCCTGGCCGATGACGCACTGCTGCACGCATAACCCGCAGCGGCGTGAGCCTCTCGGCGAACCCCCCGTTTGAGCGGGAGGCCTCTCAGGCAGGCCGAAGAGGCGGCGGGCGGCGACGTGAGCTTCCTCGGCGATCGCGAGGGCCTCCTGGGGCCGGGCGCGGATGCAATCGAGACACACACCCAGGTGGGCCGCGATGAGACGTGAACGAGCCCCGCACAGGGCACAGACCTGACCGGGCAGCGGTTCAGCCGCCGGTGGACGCCACATGGTGCCACACCTGTTCCACGAAATCCCGGGCGCGGAGGAAGACGGCGGGATCCTTGACTTGGGCGGGCTCCAGGATGAGCGGACCTCGATACCCCACGTCTTTCAGGGCGCGCAGGATAGCGGGCCAGTCCAGGGTGCCGTCACCGGGAGGCAGGTGGCGCGGCCCGCTCGGGGCGTAATCGGCCAAGTGTACGGTCGTCAGGCGGCTGTCCATCACGTGGACGAGGGCGGCGGGATCGGTTTGGCTCTCGGCTGCCTGGAACGAGTCGAACGTGAACCCGACGGGAAGGCCCGCCTGCCGGATGGCCGTGACCTGCTCGGGTGTGCGTAGATAGCACCAACTGACGTTCTCGATGCACAGGGTGATGCCCGCGGCCTGGGCCTGCTCGCCAGCCCACGCGGCGCTTTCGAAGAAGGCATTCACCAGAAAGGGACTGTTCAGCCCGTAGCGCAGACCGTGCCAGGTGAACGCGCGGGCATCCAGCCTGGCCGCGGTTTCCAGCAGCCGCTGGAAACGGTCTCGGGTCTCCCTGACCATGCGGGGATATGACGACCACAGGTCGAAGTACGAGGCGAACAGGTGGATGGAATGTACGCGCAGCCCCAAGTCGCGCCGCCGGCGGTCGATCTCTGCTCCGAAGGCCAGGGTGTACTCCTCTTCGGCTTGCAGGAAGACCTCGACGACGCGGAAACCAAGCTGCGCGGCAATCGCCAGCGCGTCCTCGGTCAGGTGTGCCGGGTAGAGCGCGGCGGTGGACAGGCCGACTGTCATGGGGGTTTCGGTCATCACCGCGCATTGTAACACCGGGCGGTGGAATGGTCAACAGCACGCGCGAAGCACCGGCCTTTGACTGTTGTGCCAGGCTCCGGTATACTGTGTGCGTACGACTATACCAAGGGGAGGTCCGGGGACATGGCCAAGGTCAAGAAGAAGCCAGGGACGGTGCTCTATCCAGTACCGGTGGTGATGGTGACCTGTGGCACTGGCGATCGTGCCAATATCGTCACGTTGGCATGGGCAGGCACGCTTTGCTCGGTGCCGCCGATGGTTGGCATCGGTGTGCGGTCGAGCCGGCACTCATACGGACTCATCGAGGAGGGTGGCGAGTTCGTGGTGAATCTGCCTAGCGCAGACCAACTCAAGTGGGTGGACTACTGCGGTATGGTGTCGGGGCGCGACGTGGACAAGTGGGCGGCGTGTGGCTTCACACCGGCCCCGGCTGTCCAGGTGCAGGTGCCGCTCATTGCCGAGTGTCCGGTCAACATTGAGTGTCGCCTTCGGCAGGTGGTCCCGTTGGGCGCTCACGACCTATTCGTCGGCGAAGTGGTGGCCGTGCAAATGGACGAGTCCGTTCTAGACGAGCGGGGGCGTCTGGACTGCAACAAGGCCAATGCTGTCGCCTTTCTTGGAGGCGAATATCGCCGGGTGGGAGAGCGATTGGGCACGTTTGGCTACTCTATGACAGATTGACACGCCGGCGCGTCGGGCTCGGTGGTGAGTATGCCCGTGCGCGGGTGTCCTCGCCGTGCCTATCTGTGGAGCGTGGATGCCCTCGGTCGTCCGCTGATCCCCGGTCGACGCGTCATCCGGAGCGGGATATGATTGGCACGATCAGCGTGTACAGCGGCAAGACGATCGCGCCGAATGCAGGCTCGTACCAATCCAGCAGCGCGAATGGCCCGCCCAGCGCGAACAACCAGACCGGTACGGAGAGTGTGGACACGAAGAGCTGTGATGCGCGCCTGACGCCCATCACGCGCCATAGCCACAGCGGCGTGATGACCGTCAGTGTCGCCAGCGTGATCCATAGAAGTGTCCGCAGCGTCTGCCGCTCAACCCACACGTTGGGGCTGTAGCTGGTGCGTAGCACGCCGTCGATGGCGATGTATGCCATGACGATCTCGGATGGGATGTGTTTCAGTACGCGCGACATGTAATCGTCTGCTCTGTTGATGGTGCGTGTCATTGTCTTCTGCTCCCGATAGGATCGCGTTGCTGTCAGTCGTGCGCGTCGTCTTCGCGCTGCTCGAATGCCTGCTCCCGAACTGCGTCGTCAACTTGATAGCGGATGTCAGCGTAGACCACGCCGCGCCCGGCGCGCTCTTGCTGTTCTACCAGCCATTGCTCCAGGCCCACTGCCTGCAGTCGCCGGTTGTCGCTGATGAGCGTGGGATAGATCGCGTTCAGCGCTTGTATGCGCGGGCACGGGAAATCCGGGCACTCGCTGCATAGTTCCAGGCCTCGCTCTTGGGCGCACGCGCGGATGGGGCACTGGGGATACCCGCCCCCGGCACGGCAGCCGGGGCAGCCGCCGTCGGCGTGCAGGCCTTCCAGGAAGCGCCAGAAGCCGCTGAAGCCAGGTACATCCGTTCCCCAGAAGGGCCAGCCCTCCTCGGTCATCGCTTGCTGCAGCGCCTTCGCTTGCGCTGGGATGCGCGAGCGCTCGGCGCACAGGTCGCAGTGCAGGCCGCAGAAGGTCACGAATTCCAGTTGATCTTTCACGTCACCCTCCAGGGATACGCCTGAGCATGCGCGTCGCCCGCAGGGTGACCCACTTGCTGGGTCGCCCTTTCTCCTCGACGTCGGCCCACATCTTGCCGTTGTAGCTGTATTCCAACTTCCAGCGCCCGTGCTCGTCCTGCTTGGAAAGCACCAGTTGGACTGCTTCGTCCAGGCGCGGGTCGCCGCCGTATCCGGCCTCGGTCAGTGCCTCCAGATTCAGTAGCACGTCGGTCACGTACCCCAGTGGGTACCCGAACTTGAACCAACTGGAGCTGATGCGTTCCTTGTACGGATAATCGGCCCGGGCCACGTCGTAGCTGAGCAGGAAGCCGGCACCGGCCTCAATGGCCGCGTCGATGGCTGGCGTGCGGTGCTCCGCAGGCACGCGGTTGAGCGCCCACAGGACCCGCACCGCGCCCCATCCGCAAGGCAGGTCGTAGTTGGCCGAGCAGAAGAACCCGGGGGCCTGGACGCCCGAACGGCGATACCAATCGTATCCCTCGCCGGTGATCGACCGAGCCAGCGCGTCAACCGCGCGACCAACCCGCTCGTCTGCCCCATATCCGAGGTCGAGCAGCGCCCGCACCAGGTTGCCCCACAGGCAGTGGATGGTCCCACTGGGGCGACCGTTGGAGGCCAGGGCGCCGCTCTTGGCCTGGGACTGATCGAGTAAGTATTCGACGGCCCGGCGCACGCGCTCATCGCGCCCGTCGGCTCCCAGTTGGGCGAGGAAGAGCACCTGCCAGACCGTACCACGATACTTGGGCGAGTAGATCGGCTTGGGCTTCACCCAGTAGCCGTCGGGGTACTGGGCATCCAGAATGGCCGCCACGGGCCCCGTGCGCATCACGTCCGCCTGCGCGGCGACGACCTCTGGGTCATCGGTAGTCCGCCCGAGCAGGTCGCGCAGGGCGAAGTAACGCACGCCAGGGTTGGCCGGGTCTGGCTCCAGCAGCCAGGGAAGTGGATCAGCGTTCAGGTGATCGGCCACGGCTGTCCCTATGCCTTAGGCTTGCGCGGCTGCGCTTTCTTCCACCGAGGCGGCGTAGTCCAGCGCGGAAGCGGCAAGAGTTGCCAGGATCGCCAGCACACTGGCGTCGTTCTTGGAGAAATCCCCGCCAGAACGCTTGTTCAGCACCTCGATCACGCCCAGCACCCTGCCGCGCGCAGCCAATGGCACCGCCACCAGCGAGCGGGTGACGAAGTGGAGCCGCTTGTCCAGGTCGGGCAGGAAACGGGGGTCAGCACGGGCGTTGTTGACGATGACGGGCTGGACGTGCTCGGCCACCCAGCCCGCGATACCCTGCCGCCGGTCGAAACGGAGTCCGGGCAGTGTTTCGCGCACGGCACCGTGCACGAGGACGAACACCAGTTCGTCTGTCTCCTCGTCCAGCAGCATCAGCGAACCGTCCGTGGCGTCCAACAGGTGGAGGGCAGATTCAAGCGTCTCGTCCAGCAGGGACAGAATATCCTTTTCGGGCGTGAAGCCCTGCACGGTCTGCTGGACCCGTTGGAGCGACGTGACGTACCGCCGCAGGGCCTGGATTTCCCGGGTCAGGCGGCGGTTCTCCTCCGTCAGGCGTGCGTTCTCCTGTTGGAGGAAGCGCATAGGACGGGTTTCTCCAGTTACAGTTGACATAGGCTCCTCCTGTTTCTGAAAACCTGGAGCGTGATCCCGTGGGCGTATACCTGTAGATGTGCCTCTGTGGGCACTAATGTACTCCACTTCGGCGCAATTGTCAAAATCCCGAAAAGTGGGTATAATGGTGTAACGTTGACACCAACAGGAGGAGTTGTCATGCCACTGGAAGACTACCCGCGCCCGTCGGTCACGACCGATATCATCATCTTCACGCTGCGCAATGGCGATCTGCAAGTGCTCCTGATCCGGCGAAAGATCCCCCCTTTTCAGGGGATGTGGGCCATCCCTGGGGGTTTCGTGAACATAGATGAATCGCTGGAGGATGCCGCGCTGCGGGAACTGGAGGAGGAGACCGGTGTCCGTGATGTCTACCTGGAACAGCTCTACACCTTCGGCCATCCAGATCGCGACCCCCGTGGACGCGTCATCACGGTGGCCTACTTCGCCCTGATCCCCGCCCCCGCCATCGGCCCCCGCGCTGGCGACGACGCCGCCGAGGCCCGTTGGTGGCCTATGTATGACCTGCCGCCTCTGGCCTTTGACCATTCGGACATCCTGGCGTACGCGCTTCAACGGCTGCGCTACAAGCTGGAATACACGGCCGTGGGCTTCGAGCTTCTGCCGGAGTCCTTCACGCTCAGCGAGTTGCAGGCTGCCTACGAAGTGATCTTGGGCGAGGAACTGGACAAGCGCAACTTCCGCCGGAAGATACTCAGTGCTGACGTCATCGAGGAGACCGGGGTGTACCGCACCGGGGAGGGCCGTCCGGCCAAGCTCTACCATTTCCGCGACGACGCCGTGGCGGAGGTGAAAGCCCGCCGATTGTTCCCTTGACAAATCTGGACTAGGGGTGTATACTTCGTGTGGGTTTTACACTAGTCCTTCCTCTTCTTTTTTACTGGCATTTCGTGTATAAATAACACCAAGTAAGGAGGAGCCTATGAATGCCGGGAGTAGGGCGTTTCTAGATTGGCTGGCCCGGTGGGAAGCGGACCTGCCATCTGTGAACCTGGAGACGGTTGCATCGAACCCCGCCCACGTGGTGTTGATATCGGAGGACTTAACAATAGGCTTCTGCTACCAGGGGCCACTTGCCAGTCCTCGCGTGGCCGGTATCGTCCCTGCCGCCATCCGCCTGTTCCGGCGCGCTCACGATTTGGGGGTCCGGCATTTCCTGCTGGCGCAGGATACGCACGATCCAGACGCCATCGAATTCTCTGCCTTTGGGCCCCACGCTGTAGCCGGGACGGTGCAGAGCGAGACCATTGACGAATTGAAGGCCTTGCCCTTTTCCGATCTCTTCATGGTTGTCCCCAAGAACTCGATCAGTTCCAGTATTGGTACCGGGCTCAGGCCCTGGCTAGAGCGCCATCCCGAGGTCACGACATACGTCATCCTTGGCGATTGTACCGACCTGTGCGTATATCATGTGGCGATGTACCTGCGGATGCGCGCCAACGTCCTGGGCCTGCGGGACGCTCGCGTCGTCGTGCCAGCCGACTGTGTCCAGACCTACGATATCCCGCTGGAGACTGCGGCGGAATTGGGCATCATGCCGCACGACGGTGATCTCTTGCATAGCGTCTTCCTGTACAGCATGGCGCTCAATGGCGTTGAGGTTGTGGCTTCCCTCTCATAGGCTCAGCCGCGAGTATGGAGCTACAAGTTTCGTTCCTGATCTGGAACCCCGATAGGTCGGGGCGCCCAGCTAACTCGATATGACAAGGAGCTACGGATGACTCTACCTGACGGGATCGCTGACCAAATCGCCGCTTGGCTCCGTGAGCGGCTGTCCGCCGCTGGCGCCGCTGGCTTCGTATTTGGCCTCAGTGGCGGGGTAGACTCTGCGGCGACCGCCGCGCTGGCGACGCGTGCGGTTGGCCCTGAGCACACGCTGGCCGCCCTGATGCCCAGCCACTCGCAGCCTCAGGACGCAACGCTGGGCCAGCTTGTGGCCGATACGTTCTCCATTCTCACCGTCACGGTGGATCTGAGCGGGCCGTATGACGCGCTGATGGCTGCGCTGCCGGCCTATGACCACACCCTCGCCGCTGCCAACGTCAAGCCGCGCCTGCGGATGACCGTCCTGTACTACCTGGCTCAATCTCACAACTGCCTGGTCTTGGGCTCAGGCAACCGGACGGAGATCGCGGTTGGTTACTTCACCAAGTATGGGGATGGGGGGGCGGACCTGCTGCCGCTGGGAGGGCTGTACAAGACCGAGGTTTGGGAACTGGCCCGTGAACTGGGTGTGCCGCGCGAGGTCGTCGAGCGGCCGCCCACCGCAGGGCTCTGGCCCGGCCAGACGGACGAGGGAGAGATGGGCATCACCTATCGGGAATTGGATCGGGTGCTCGTGGCTATCGATTGCGGTGACGCGTCCGGCGTCGAACCTGCTGCGCTGGATAAGGTCCAGGGGATGATCGCTCGCTCGGCGCACAAGCGCCTCATGCCGCCGATCTGCCCGTTGGACGAGGAGTAGACGGATGAGTACACCAGACCTTGCGGTTATCCTTGAGGCGGCCAGGCCGCTCATCGCGTTGGCTATCGCCGAGGACATCGGGCCGGGCGACGCGACCTCCGAGGCGGTGTTGCCGGCCGATTTGACGCTCCACGGGCGTATCCTGGCCAAGGCTTCGGGCGTCATCGCCGGCCTGCCTGTGGCCGCGGAGATCTTCTCCAGCGTCACTCCGGCATCGTCCTTTATCCCCCACGTCCAGGACGGGGAGCGTGTTTCCCCTGGCGACCTGGTCGCCGAGGTCATTGGACCAGGGCGGGGGGTCCTGGCCGCGGAGCGGATGGCGCTCAATTTCCTGCAGCACCTATCCGGCATCGCCACCCTCACCCGGTCCTTCGTGGACGCGGTTGCCGGAACAGGGGCGACTATTCTGGACACGCGCAAGACCCGTCCGGGATATCGCGTGCTTGACAAGTATGCTGTGCGGATGGGCGGTGGACACAACCACCGCATGAGCCTGAGCGATATGCTGCTGGTCAAGGACAACCACATCGAGTCCGCCGGCTCCGTCACCGCCGCTGTCGAGCGCGCCCGTTCCGTTCATCCTGAGCTGCCCGTCGAGGTCGAGGTCAAGGACGTGCCCGAGTTGCGCGAGGCACTGGTGCTTGACGTGGATCGCATCATGCTGGACAACATGGATCTCGACGAGATGCGTGCCGCGGTACAGTTGACCGATGGACGGGTGGCGTTGGAGGCCTCCGGCGGCGTCACGCTGGAGCGCGTGGCCGCCGTGGCGGCTACGGGCGTGGACTACATCTCCGTCGGCGCCTTGACCCATTCTGCCGCGGCACTGGATCTGAGCATGCTAGTCTCGAATCCGGAGGATCTGACGGGTTCGCCGGAATCTATCGGGTCTGCGGCGAGCGAGGACCGCGTACGCGAGGCCAAGGCCGCCCTTGGTGAATCTGTGGTGATCCTGGGCCATCACTATCAACGGGATGACGTCATTCAGTTCGCTGACTTTCGTGGCGACTCGCTCAAGTTGTCCCGAGACGCGGCGAACTGCCGTCAGGCACGCGCCATCGTTTTCTGTGGCGTGCATTTCATGGCCGAGACAGCCGCCATCCTGGCCCAGCCCGACCAGACGGTGCTGCTGCCCGATCGCGAGGCTGGCTGCTACCTGGCGGAGATGGCCGACCGGGCGGACGTGGAGCGGGCCTGGGCACAGCTCGGCGAGGTGATGGACGTCGAGCGCGAGGTGATGCCGGTGACCTACGTCAACTCGGCCGCGGATCTGAAGGCCTTCTGCGGGCAGCACGGCGGGTCGGTGTGCACCTCTTCGAACGCGCAGGCGATCCTGGCGTGGGCGCTTGAGCAGCGGCCGCGCGTTCTCTTCTTCCCGGACCAGCATCTGGGCCGGAACACGGCCAAGCGCGCTGGCATTCCGCTGCAGGAGATGCTGCTTTGGGATCCGCGTCAGCGCTTCGGTGGACACGACGAGGACGCCCTCCGGCGGGCCAGGGTTTACCTCTGGCAGGGCTGGTGCGACGTCCACCAGCGTTTTCTCCCTGCGCACGTGGCTGCCTGGCGCGCCCGTGTGCCGGGCATCCGGGTTATCGTCCATCCGGAGTGCAAGATGGAGGTCGTTGACCTGGCCGACGAGGCGGGGTCTACCGCCTACATCGTCCGCCGCGTGGAGGAATCTCCCCCCGGCACCCAGTGGGCCATCGGCACGGAGTTCAACCTGGTCAACCGGCTCAAGCACGGGCACCCGGAGCAATTGATCGTTTCCCTCTCCCCCGAGCCGAGTTATTGCCGGACGATGAACCTGATCACGCCGGACAAGCTCGCTCGCGTGCTGGAAGGGCTGCAAAGAGGGGAGACGGTCAACCTGGTCACCGTGCCCCCCGACGTCGCTCGGCTCGCGCGGGTGGCGCTGGAGCGCATGTTGGAGGTGAGCCCGTGAATTCCGGTCGAAGACCCTGCGCTGAGACAAGCCCGGTTCAGACGGACGTCCTCGTGATTGGCTGCGGCGTGGCCGGCGCGTCGGCTGCCCTCCGGCTGGCTCAGGATCGCCAGCGGCAGGTCACGCTGGTCACCCGTGCGGTGGACGCGGAGGAGAGCAACACCCGCTACGCTCAGGGGGGCATCGTCACGCTGGGTGAGGGGGACAGCACGGATCTGATCGTCCAAGACATCCTGGCGGCCGGCGGCAGCCTCAGTCTGCCGCCGGCCGCCCGCATCATCGCGGAGGAGGGGCCGCGCCTGGTGCAGCAGGTGCTCGTAGAGACCGCCGGTGTTTCCTTCGATCGCAATCCTGATGGTAGCCCGGCGTTCGGGCGGGAGGGGGCCCACACGTGCCCGCGCATCCTTCACGTGGGCGACGCCACCGGACGCGCGATCATAGAGGCGCTCATCGCTACCTTGCGCCAGCGACCCAACGTCAGCATTGTCACCTCGGCCAACGCCGTGGACCTGATCACGTTTCCCCACCACGCTGAAGACCCGCTGACGGTCTATGAGCCCATCACCTGTCACGGGGCCTACGTCTTTGAGCGAGGCCGGCGCATCGTCCGCCGCTATCTGGCCGGGGCGACTGTCCTCGCCACCGGAGGGCTGGGCCGCATCTACCGCTACACGACCAATCCCGAGGGCGCTCGCGGCGACGGATTGGCCATGGCCTACCGTGCGGGTGCGCACGTCATCAATGCCGAGTACGTTCAGTTTCACCCCACGACGCTGGCCGTCCTGGGCAGTGAGGGTTTCCTCATTTCCGAGGCGGTTCGCGGTGAGGGGGGACGGCTGCTCACCCCCGATGGCCGGTCCTTCATGGCTGACTACGCGCCCAAGTGGGGCGACCTCGCCCCGCGCGACGTCGTGGCGCGCGCTATCCACCGGGAGATGGTGGAGCACGACTATCTCCACGTCCTTCTGGACATCGCTTCGGCCATGCCCGCCGAACGCATTCGGGAGCGCTTCCCCACCATCTACGCACGCTGTCTGGAGATAGGCTTGGACATCACGCGCCAGCCCATCCCGGTCGTGCCGGCGGCTCATTACTTCTGTGGCGGCGTGTGGACCGATGAGTGGGGACGGACGACCATTGACAACCTGTATGCGGTGGGGGAGGTGGCCTGCACCGGTGTGCACGGCGCGAACCGGCTTGCCAGCACGTCGCTTCTGGAGGGCCTCGTCTGGGGCAACCGGGCCGCGCGCCACATCGCGGCCCGCGAATCGTCACTCATTGTGGACTCTCAGCAGGTGCCATGCTGGGTGGAGGAGGGCTTGGAGGAGGATGCCGACCCGGCCCTCATCTGGCGCGACATGCGCACCCTCCAGCACACCATGTGGCACTACGTCGGCCTCATACGTTCGACCAAGCGACTGGCGCGCGCATTGAGGGACTTGAGGCACCTGGAGCAAGATATAGATGGCTTCTACCGCAGCACCAAGTTGAACGATGCCCTGATCGGGCTGCGCCACGGGGTGCAAGCGGCCCTCATCGTCGCCGAGGCCGCGCATCACAACCGCGTCAGCCGGGGCTGCCACTACCGCGTCAATGCCAGGGCGAAGTCACCTGAAGGGGCTACTGGCAAGCCGGTATATTGGTGAACTGGTATGCTGGTAAACTGGTAAACTGGTATATTGGTAGATTGGTAGATTGGTAGACTGTTGTGTGAGCAAACTGGTCGGGACCATCTACCAACGTACCGGTCTCCCAATCTACCAATCTACCAACTCACTAACCTAGCAACCTACCATGAGTGAGAGTCGCCGCCTCCTCAAACTGAGCAAATTCCTGGCCCTCATCCTGCGCCATCAGCCGGAGCGCTTCGCGCTGGAACTGGACGACGAAGGCTGGGTTTCGCTCCCGGAGGTGATGGAGATCCTGCGCGGGTTGCCCAACTTCCGCTGGGCCACGCGGGCCGACGTGATGGCGGTCGTCGAGGAGGGGACGGGCGATGCCAAACGCCGCTTCGAGGTACGGGAAGGCCGCATCCGCGCCCGCTACGGCCACTCGCTGTCCCGCCCTATCCATTATGCGCCCTGCACCCCGCCATCGCTCCTCTACCACGGCACAGCGCCCGGCACGCTTGACGATATCCGTCGCGAGGGTCTCCGGCCCATGCAGCGCCAGTACGTTCACCTCTCGCCGGACCGCGACACGGCGGTGCGCGTCGGCGTGCGCCACGATAGCCAGCCCGCCGTGCTCACCGTCCGCGCGGCCGAGGCTCACGCGGCGGGCATCACGTTCTACCGGGTGGACGAAGCGGTCTACCTGGCGAAGCAAGTCCCTGCGGAGTACATCGCATTCCCGCCCGATGGATCTTAAGGGAGGCAAAGACTGACATGAAGCGATCCGATCAGGCCACAGCCGAGGGCATCCTGTTTACCGATGAGTACCAGCTCACGATGGCCCAGCTCTACTACAAGATGGGCCTGCACGAGCGCTATGCCCAATTCGATTACTTCTTCCGCAGCTACCCCGATTACGGCTCTCACCAAGCCGGGTATTGCGTCAACGCGGGCCTGGAGTGGCTGCTGGACTGGATGCAGGAGGCCCACGTTCGGGACCAGGATGTCGCGTACCTGCGCGGCCAGACCGGCCGGACAGGCAAGCGCATATTCGACGACGATTTCCTCACCTGGCTGCGCGCGAATGGCACATTCGATGGCGTCACGTTGCGCGCTGTCCCCGAGGGTCGCGTGGTGCATCCCAACGTCCCGCTTGCGGTCGTCCAGGGCCCGCTGGCGGTGGTGCAGATCCTCGAGACGTCGCTCCTCAGTCACCTGAACTACCAGACCCTCATCGCCACCAAAGCCGCGCGCATCCACCAAAGCGGGCGCGGGCGGTTGTTGCTGGAGTTTGGGCTGCGGCGAGCGCAGGAGCGGGGAGCCAACGCCGGTGCCAGGGCGGCGCTCATCGGCGGGGCCGATTTCACCTCCAACGTTGGCATCTCCCACGTGTTGGGATACCCGCCGAAAGGCACCCACGCCCACAGCATGGTCCAGGCGTTCATGGCGCTGGGCGCGGGCGAGCTCGCCGCGTTCCGTGCGTATGCCGACATCTATCCGGATGACTGCCTGTTGCTGGTGGACACGATTGACACGCTGGAGAGCGGCGTCCCCAACGCCATCCGGGTGTTTGAGGAGCTGCGGCGCGCGGGACACGAGCCGGTGGGCATCCGCCTGGACTCCGGTGACCTGGCCCATCTCAGTGTTCTGGCGGCCAAGATGCTGAACGACGCAGGCTTCCCCGACACGTCCATTGTCCTGTCCAACCAGTTGGACGAGCTTGTCATCTGGCAGATCATCACCCAGATCGAGGAGGAGGCCCCGCGCTACGGCGTGGACGCCGACCACCTCATCAACCGGCTCGTGTATGGGGTGGGCACGCGCCTGATTACCTCAAAGGGTGCGCCGGCCCTCGATGGTGTGTACAAGCTGGTGGCTCTGCGGGAGGGGGATGAGTGGGTGCCCGCGATCAAGCTCTCTGAGGTGCCGGAGAAGACCATCAACCCGGGGCACAAACACGTCTGGCGCGTGTACGACCGGCGGGGCAAGGCCACGGCGGACCTGCTCAGCCTCGACGACGAGGAGCCGCGGGAGATGGACGCGATTCTCCTCCACCATCCCACGGAGCACCACACGTACCGCACGCTCGGACGGGATGATGTCTCAGAGATCGAGCCGCTTCTGGTGGATGTGCTGAGGGCTGGCGAGCTGGTCTATCAGCTTCCGACCATCGAGGAGATGCGCGAGCGCCGCGTCGCCGATATCGCGCGGCTGGATCCCGGTGTCAGGCGGCTGGTGAACCCGCACATCTACCACGTCTCTCTCTCCGAGCGACTGTGGGACCTCAAGCAGGAACTGGTCCGCTCGATGAGAGACGAGAGCCCCGCCCTCTGAGTCTACGGGAGGGACCTACCGCACCAGGTGGCAGGCGACCAAATGGTGCGAATTGCCCGCCGCCGGTTTGAGGGGTGGTTCTTCCTGGGCGCATATCCCCTCCGCGATGGGGCAGCGCGGGTGGAAGCGACAGCCCGATGGCGGATTGAGCGGGCTGGGCACGTCTCCCTCCAATATGATGCGCTCCCGCTTGAGATCGGGGTTGGGGATTGGGATGGCCGACATCAGCGCTTTGGTATAGGGATGGAGGGGGTTGCGGTATAACTCGTCGCGGTCGGTCTGTTCGACCATCTTCCCCAGGTACATCACCGCGACCCGGTCGCTGATGTGCTCCACCACGCTCATGTTGTGGGCGATGAACAGGTAGGTCAGATTGAACTCGCGCTGGAGCTGGCGCAACAGGTTCAACACCTGAGATTGGATGGACACGTCCAGCGCCGACACGGGCTCGTCACAGACGATGAACTTGGGGCGCAGGATCAACGCCCGGGCGATGCCGATCCGCTGTCGCTGCCCGCCCGAGAACTCGTGCGGATAGCGCCGGGAGTGGTACTCGGAAAGCCCCACCGTGCTCATGATCTCCAGCACGCGCTGGCGGCGTTCCTCTCTGTCTTTCACCCCGTGGACGTACAATGCCTCTCCGATGATGTCGCCGATCTGTGCCCGAGGATCGAGTGAGGAGTAGGGATCCTGGAAGATGATCTGCATCTCTCGCCGCTTGGCTTTGAGTTCGTTCGCTCCCATGGCCGTCACGTCCTGCCCTTCGAACCGCACCCGACCCCTGGTTGGCTCGATCAGCCGCAGGATGCTGCGTCCGATCGTCGTCTTGCCACAGCCGGACTCGCCGACCAGGCCCAACGTCTCACCGCGACGTATGGCGAAGCTGACGTCGTCTACTGCCTTGACCCAGCCTTGGACGCGCTGCAGGACGCCCCCGTGTACAGGGAAGTATTTGACTAGATTTTGGACCTCGATGAGGTGCTCGGAGTTGTTGCCTCTTTCTTCCACAGCCTTTTCCTCTTCCTATGGATCCTACGGCGGGTACAACCAGCACCGGACTTTGTGACCGGGTGCTACGGATATGAGCTCGGGTTTCTTCTCGCTACAGATACTGAGGCCCTTCTCCACACGGGTGCGGCACCGGGGGGCGAAGCGGCACCCCGGCGGCAGGTTGATCAGGCTGGGCACGGTGCCGGGAATCACGTCCAGTTCGTCGGTGACGTGCCCGAGCACGGGGATCGAAGCGAGCAATCCCCGGGTGTACGGATGCATGGGCTGGTTGAACAGCGTGCGCACGTCGGCCTCCTCCACGATCTGGCCGGCGTACATCACCGCTATGCGCGTCGCCATCTCGGCCACCACACCCAGGTCGTGGGTGATCAGGATGATGGCTGTGCCCGTCTGGGCCTGCAGGTTGCGCATCAGGTCAAGAATCTGTGCCTGGATGGTCACGTCCAGCGCCGTGGTCGGCTCATCCGCGATGAGGAGCTCAGGGCTGCACGCCAGCGCCATGGCGATCATCACGCGTTGGGCCATCCCCCCCGAGAGCTCGTGGGGGTAGGAGTCCACCCGTTTCTCAGGGTCGGGGATGCCGACTGTGCGCAGCAACTCGATGGCCCGATCCCGCCCTGCGTAGCGTTTGACCGATTGGTGGATTGCCAGCACCTCAGACAGTTGGTGCCCCGTGTCGAAAACGGGGTTCAGACAACTGGTCGGTTGCTGAAAGATCATCGAGATGCGGCTGCCCCGTATGTGCGTCATCTCGCGGCGCGGCAGTGCAAGCAGGTCCGTGCCGTCGAACCATATCTCGCCTGACTCGATCTTGCCCGGATAGGAGATCAGGCGCATCACGGAGAGGGACGTGACGCTCTTGCCACAGCCTGACTCGCCCACCAGTCCCACGATCTCGCCGCGTTGGACCGAGAAATCCACCCCGTCCACGGCTTTGACCACGCCGTCCTGGGTGTGGAAGTAGGTGCGCAGGTCGTGGATATCCAGCAAGGTGTCACCTGCTGGTTCGCCTTCTCTGATTTCTGGAGCCGTTGTCGTATCCATAGTCATCCGTAGTACTCACACGTAAGTTGCTTATATGATGCCGTCGTCCGCTGTTATGACCTGCCGTCTGGGTGGGACAATCCGCCCGTCATTCGCCTCAGCGGTTAAGCCGGGGGTCGAGTGCGTCGCGCAAACCATCGCCCAGCAGGTTGAAGGCCAGCACGGTCAGCATGATGGCGACGCCGGGGAAGAACACCAGGTGCGGCGCGGTGAAGACCTGGTTCCGCTCCGCGCCCAGCATCGTGCCCCATTCAGGTGTCGGTGGCTGCGCGCCCAGACCCAGGAACGAAAGCGCCGCCGCGTCCAGGATGGCGGTAGCGATGCCCAGTGTGCCCTGCACGATCAGAGGGGTGATGGCGTTGGGCAGGATGCGGTGTACCAGGATGCGTATGGGAGATGCTCCCAACGCCCGATCGGCTGTCACGAAGTCGCGCTCCTTGACCGTGAGCACACTGGCCCGCATCACACGCGCATAGGAAGGTATCGAGACGATGCCGATGGCCAGGAGTGCGTTGACCAGGCCCGGACCCAGCACGGTGACGATCGCAATCGCCAGCAGCAGAGCGGGGAAGGCCAGCAGCACGTCCATCACGCGCATGATCGTGTTGTCCAGCCAGCCCCCCATGTAGCCTCCCAGGGCGCCTAACAGGGAGCCGATCACGATGGCGAAGCCGACCGAAGCGAAGCCGATGTAGAGCGAGTAGCGCGAGCCGTAGATCACCCGGCTGAACAGATCGCGCACGTTGCTGTCTAGCCCCATGAGATGTTGGGGCTGTTCCTCTGGACAGCCCAGCAGGTGGATGCAGGGTGGGGTGCGCCGCTTGATTCGCAGGGCGGCTTCCTCCGGCACGTCGAGCATGGACAGCGTTGGGTCGTGAGTGGCGATCAGCGGGGCGATGATGGCGGTGACGAGCATGCTGCCCAGGATCACCATGCCCACGATTGCGGAGTGCTGGCGAAACAGGTACCGCATGGCGTCGTGCCACAGGCTGCTTCCTCGGCGCGGGCGCTGTTCTGTGACCAGCGTGACTTCGTTGCCCTCAGTACGTTCTTCCATACGCTAATGACCTCGTTCGGTGTGGTTGAGCCCGGTGCTTCAGTCCAGGCGGACGCGCGGGTCCAGGAAAGCATACGACAGATCTACGATCAGGTTGACCACTACGAAGCCCACAGCGATCACCAGTGTGAACACCTGCACCACCACGTAATCGCGGGACGTGATCGAGTCGAACAGCGTCTTGCCCACGCCGGTGAGTGCGAAGATGGTCTCTGTGAGCACCGCGCCTCCTAGCAGCGTGCCCAGTTGCAGCCCGATGACGGTCACCACCGGAAGCATGGCGTTGCGCAGGGCGTGGCGCAGCACGACCGCGTTCTCCCGCAGGCCCTTGGCCCGCGCCGTGCGAACGTAGTCCAGCCCCAGCACCTCCAACAGGCTCGACCGCGTCATGCGGGCGATGATCGACATAGGGATCGTTCCCAGCGCGATCGAGGGCAGGATCAGGTGCTTGATCGCGTCCCACAGCTCCGGCCAACTGCCTGTGAGCAGCGCATTGAGCATGTTGATGTTCGAGAGGAAGGTCAAGACGTTGTACCAGCCCCCCTCTTCGACGACCTGCATGTTCCATGCCTCGTACAGGGGAGGGAGGGACATACCAGACGTCATCCGGCCAGATGGCGGCAGCCAGACGGGCGTGTCCTTCAGGAGCACGGCGAAGATGTAGGCCAGCATCAGGCCCAGCCAGAAGACAGGCATCGAGACGCCCGTGTTTGCCACGAGCATCGTGCCGACGTCCACTGCCGAGTTACGCCAATAGGCGGAGATGATGCCCAGGGGGACGCCGATTGCGATCGCGAAGATGAGCGCGCTGAGGGAGAGCTCCACGGTGACCGGCAAGCGCTCGGACAGCAGCTCGGTGACCGGGCGCTGGAAACGCAGCGAGTCGCCGAAGTCCCCCTTGGTGATTTCACCCAGGTAGACGGCGAACTGGGTCGGAATCGGCTTGTCCAGGCCGTGACGCTTGATGAAGGCGTCGCAGATCTGGTCCGTGGCGTGCTCGCCCAACACGGCCCGGCATGGGTCGCCTGGGAGCATACGCGCCAGCGCGAAAGTCACAAACAGGATTCCCAGGAGCACGGGGACTGCCAGCAACAACCGTCTGATAATGTAACTGGTCATAACGCATTCTTTTCGATATAGAGATTATGAATAGAGACTATGAGCTCGAGGACAATAGCCAGTAGCGACTTCAGTTGCCTTTGGATTAGCAGAGGCAACTGAAATCGCCACTACGAACCGATCAGGTACCAGTGGCTAACTCCAGTGATGGCTAGATAGAATTGGTGGGGCACTGGGGACCAGTGCCCCACCAATGTTGTTGCGTTCAGTGACTACTCTGCGTTCAGGAACGCACCGAAGAACGCGTTGAAGTAGGTGAAGTTGCCATCGCGCCCCACGTGCAGCGGGTGTGCCATGTCCCACTGAGCGACGTAGGAGAGCACCACATCGTTGGCGTCCAGATCGGCGCCATTGTGGAACTTCACGCCATCGCGCAGCGTGCACGTCCACTCGGTCAGGTCCGCGTTGGCCTCGCAGCCTGTCGCCAGCGCCGGGACGACGGCGGTCGCGCCGATCTCGTACGCCAGCAGAGGCTCGTGGATCTGCTCGCACGCGCGCAGGGACTCGCCATCCGTCTCGTCGGCGCAGTACAGGCCGATTGGCTCGGCGTTCTGCATCCACACGATCTGGTCGCGGTCGCCCGGCGTCATCACGGCGAAGTACTCGTTGCCCAGCGGGCTGGAGTGCGCGCCCTCGACGTCTGCCTGGAAGGCGGTGCCGGAGCCACCGTGGGCGATGGGGATCATCGGCACGTGCTGCTTGATCAGCTCGTTGGCCTCGATGTAGATGGGGTAGCGCTCGTCAACGTCGGCCAGCGCCCCACCGCGGTTGAGAGCATCCCAGATGTCCTCCCAGCCGTCGCCGAACTGAGCGGAAGCACCCTTGCCGAAGTGGAAGTCCAGGAAGTTGGTGGCGTCGGGGTAGTCAGCGCCCCAACCCAGCATGTGGAAGCCGTCTACCTGACCGGCATCTGCCGCGTCGAGGAAGGCCCCCGACTCCATAACCACGATCTCCACCTCAACGCCGATCTCGGCCAACTGGGCCTGGATGTCCTGGGCCACCACGCCCGGCTCGGGCAGGTAGCTGCGCACCACGTCCCGGTAGGTGATGGTGGTCTGGAAGCCAGGTAGCACGCCCTCTTCCTCCAGGATCTGCTTGGCCATGTCGGGGTCGTAGTCCCACCATTCAACCTCGGGGGTGTAGCCAAAGATCACCGGCGGCATGAACTGGTCGGCGATGATGGAGCCCCTGGGATAGAAGTTGTCGACGATGCGCTGCTTGTCTATGGCCATGGCGAAGGCCTGGCGCACGCGCTCATTGTCGAAGGGCGCGTACGTGTTGTTCGTACCCACGTAGAAGATGTTGGTGCCCGGACGTTCGTACAGCGCCAGGTTCGGGTCTGTCTCGATGACGGCGAAATCGTCCGAACCGGGGTTGTCGATGCCGTCAACCGTGCCAGCCTGCAACTCGACCAGCCGCTGTGCTGCCTCGGGGCTCCAGCGGAAGATCACCGTGTCGGCGATGCCCGCGTCGCCCCAGTAGTCGTCAAAGCGGGTCATAACGAGCTCGGACCCGCGGTTCCATGCCTCCATCTTGTACGGGCCGGTGCCGATTGGCTTGTCAACCAGATCGCCGCCGCCACCCGTCTCCTCCAGGTACGCGCTGTCGTTGATCGGGAACGCGGAGAAGGCGATCTTGGACGGGAAGGCCGGGTCCGGATAGCACAGTGTGAACTTGACGGTCAGGTCATCCACTGCCTCGATAGAGAGGAACTCACCGCCGTAGTCGCAGCTAACGACCGCTTCCTCGGGCTCCGCCGCCACGCCCCAGCCGGTGCTGATCGTGCCGGCCATAACACCCTTGGCGACCTCATCCAGCTCGGCTTTCAGGTCGTCCGGGATGTCGTCGTCGAACTCGTGGAAGGGGGCCAGGCTGACGCCCTCGTTCTCGAGCGTGCCGACCAGTGCGCCACCCTCGAAGGTCCCGTCTACGGCCTGCCCGATGGCCAGCGGCACCGTCTTGTCCATGCGCTTCATCACGCTGGTGAGCGTGACGTCGCAGTACTCGGCGGCGCTCTCGCACCAGTCGGTGTCCACGCCGATGAGCATCGTGCCCGGGTTCTCCTGGATCGCCGCTGCCGTGCCCAATCCCACCGGGCCGGCCACCGGCATGATGACGTCCGCGCCCTCGGCGATCAGGTCCTCGCCCGTGCGTCGGCCGTCGTCCGTGGAGTCGAAGTTGCCGACGAACAGGTCCGTGCCCAGCACCTCGACGTTCGTCCCGTGCTGCTCGTTGTAGTACTGAGCGCCGGCCTCGTAGGCGACCATGAAGATCGTCACGGGCGGGATCTCGATGCCGCCGAAGGTGCCGATCTTGCCGGTCTGGCTCATCCCGGCCGCCAGGTACCCGGCCAGAAACGCCGCCTGGTCGGTGGCGAAGGATAGGCTGAGCAGGTTGGGCAGGCTGACCTCGTAGAACTGGTCAATGCCGGCGAAGTATATGTCGGGGTACTGCTCGGCGAAGACCGCCGTGTCCTCCGTGAGCAGGAAGCCGACGGTGACGATTATGCCGTAGTCCTGGTCCACGAATTGCTGGAGGTTGACCGGGTAGTCGGTCTGCTGCTGGGATTCCAGGTAGGCGATCTCTACGCCCAGTTCCGCCTCGGCGGCCTCCATACCCTTCCAGGCTGTCTCGTTGAACGACTTGTCGTCGATGCCGCCCGTGTCGGTCACCTGGCCAGCCTTGAAGGCCTCAGCCGGTTCCTCGGCCGGCTCCTCCGCGGGAGCCTCCGTCGGCACCTCTGTCGGTTGGGGGCCGCAGGCTGCCAGCAGCGAAAGGATCGCCAGCAGACTGATGGTTACTAGAAGCAACTTGCGCATTTCAGTTCTCCTCCTTCGTACTTGCGTACTTGCTTGAGCTTTTACGATAGTCTAGCAGAGTCTAGCGCGACATTGTTGGGGACGATTATGAGCCTTCTCCTATGTGCTCACCTCCTTTCGCCTGTTCTCGCCGGCCAGACCCGGTGTGCGGTACGTGAAACTCACCGACTTCTCTGGGTAGGGCGCGGGTCAGATAGGGCCAGACGCGCTCATGCCGGGGGATGGGTTCCCCTTTGATGGCATTGAGCGCTCATCTGAGTGGGAAAAGATTGGTTGTCCACCCTCCTATTCCTCTCAGCCCGCGAACCGCGCTGCTGGCCGTGGCCACTGGTCGGGACGCAACCCTGTCAGGTACCAACGCGTAGCACCCGGGGCCCGGTCTCTTACAGTGGAGTTAGTATACGAGAAAACGCCCTAATGTCAAGGCGATTGCGCGCCGGGCTTTCGCAGCGGGTCGAAAGCTCCGGGGGGCAAATCTGTGGGTCTGCAAGGTTTCCACGTGTAGATATGGGGGCAAGTGGCACGGAGGCTTGGGTTGTATGATTTTGCAGGTGACTTTT
>Ga0180432_10003128_pt1 | contig 23935 bp, 20 predicted proteins | sample SS_ome_10_FD_132414 | JGI IMG/M metagenome (GOLD analysis project Ga0180432, IMG submission 132414) | Hypersaline lake sediment archaeal communities from the Salton Sea, California, USA - SS_1_MS_2 metaG | ecosystem: Environmental > Aquatic > Non-marine Saline and Alkaline > Hypersaline >... | reverse complement strand
ATTCTTGAAGCGAAGCTTCGTGAGTTGGCTGAAGAAGAAGGAATTGACGGAAAATCAAAGGTAGCGTAAACTATGAGAACTGGAGTGGCCATTCAAACCTCCAACTACGATTGGGACAATGTCGTTCTTTGCTCCAACTACTGCGTTACGCAGGCCTGCCCAATGCTCGACGTACTACAGTACGCCTTCGCTTGAGTCAAAACTGCAATCCTTGTATTTGAACCAAATCCCTCGCTAAACATCACACTCACTTTGCTGCACGGGGGATTAACGGCTAAAACATAAATGCTTAAGGCGAAGTGGTGCCGGAGGCCGGAATGAGGGGTATGCAGTATTACGCAGGAGAGAAATTCGGCAGTAAGTAAAAACAGGGTCGAACTGAAGGTGAGCAGGAGCAAAAAGAGACAGAATATGTTTGACGGGTTGGAAAGTAACGGGTATAAAGAGATTTAGCGGTTGGCGTCAATTCGAGCTAACTTAGGAAATAAAATAGCGGTTAGGAAAAAGGAATTTGTTTGGCATAACAAAAGCAGGAGGTCGCAAATTTTGATATCAAGATGAATTTTTGTGGCAGGAGAAAAAGATGACCCCACATAGTAGCTCAATAATCCCGTTAGAAAGAATACAAAAGTGCATTTATATTATTCGCGGTCGTAAGATATTGCTCGATAAAGACTTGGCTGCACTTTATGGGGTTGAGACAGGAGCTTTAGTCAGGGCCGTTAAGCGTAATATTGAACGTTTTCCCGCTGATTTTATGTTTCAGCTAACTAAGGTAGAATATGAGAGGTTTTTGAGATGCCAAATCGGCACCTCAAAAGAGGGCCGTGGCGGCCGACGTTACTTGCCTTATGTTTTTACTGAGCAGGGTGTGGCTATGCTTTCCAGCGTTCTTAGAAGCAAGCAGGCAATTGAAGTAAATATAGCCATTATGCGCACATTTGTAAAGTTAAGAGAGATATTAGCCTCTAATGAGCTATTAAGACGTAAGATAGAAGCTATGGAGCGTCAGTATGATGAGCAATTCAAACTTGTTTTTAAGGTACTATCAGAGATGGTTATGCCGAGTACAAAGCCAAAGACACAAATAGGTTATCATACTGAGGCCAAAGGTCATGAAAAGGATGGCTCAACTGCAGGTGGGCGGAAGAAAATTAAAGGGTAGAAAATGTTTTTCTTTGTCTTATATTGCGGTTAAAATGGTGCGGTGAAAACTTTGTTTTTTAAACGTGTAAATTGGAAATGTCAGGGGATACTACCATGAAAAGGAAAGCACAAAATAACTTACTTTTGGTTCGACCATGGAGAAGTAAATATAAGACATTGTATGGCACGGCGTGGTTCCTTCTAATGTATTCATTGCTTCTGTATGTCGGAAGCAAACTTTTTTTTCTTGCGGGCACCCTATGTGAAGGTGGGAAAAGGTGGCCATCTTTTTTAATCGTAGGTCTAATTATATTGGCATCATCACTGCTTAGTAAAATGTTTCAGAATTGGTTCCGCAAAAAAGGAAATAATCGCGATAAAGGGAATAATTGTGGGTAGGGTAAGGCTTAATCTATCTGTTGAATTGAGACAGCCAATCGTTAAAATGGTGAAGCGTTTTGGTCGTGGTTAGTGATTTGTGGTTCGTGAATAGTATTTAGTGGACAGGGAAAGAAAATCAAAGAGAGACAATCGTTAAAATGGTGCGGTGAACTTTGATAGGAGATATTATGAAAGCGAAAAAGTATGGGATTTCAGTTCTATTTGCGGGAATTATGTTCGCAGCAGATACAATGATATTCACACTTCTATATAAAAAAGGTCTTTTCACATCGTTTCGGTTATTGCCATTACCTTATGCTTCAATTATCGGTTTTATACTGATAACTGTTATCTCGGTAGGTATCGTTGCTTTTGCCAGCGGTGTTGTCTTTCGAATAGAACCTAAGGTTATTCACATAGCAGCTATAATCTACATAGTTGAAGAGTGGCTAACGACCGCATTTTTTGCCGTTTACCCGCAATTACAAATGCAAGAAAGTATTTCTTTTTCGACATTGGCCTTATTATGTATCCGCTACGCAATTACTCTTTTGATTATTCTGGTCATTGTAAAGTGGCTATGTGTTAAAGGCGGGAATATCAGAGCCAAAATGGTACAATGCCAAAGGACGGACAAAAACAGCAAGCCAGCCAATCGTTAAAATGGTGGGGTGAATTGAGTGATTTTGACGATAAAAGAGAACGGAGCTGGCAGCGGAGGAAGAAGGGGCCTAAAAAACCATGTTTTTCTGCCATTTTTCAAAAAAACCGCTTCGAAAACGATGAGGCTTGAACGTTCAATGTGATTTTGATAAGATTATTAAAATCGAAAAGGCTGAATTATGTTTGGAGGTTAATTCGATGAAGGAAAAACAAAATAAAATCGATAGGAGGAATTTTTTGAAGACGATGGGGGCTGTTGGTTTAGGCTCGGCACTGGCTTCCGCCAAGGCGATAGGCGGCCCGAACGAGCCAAGCGTAATTGACCCTAATGCTAAAGAAAAAGCGCAAAAGCCCCAATTACCACAGGTGCCGAGCCGAAAGTTAGGCAAAACAGGAGTTGAAGTTCCGTGCCTGTCTTTAGGTGCAAACCATCTTGATAACCAAATCATTTTAAGAAATGCTTTTCAATGGGGGGTTAACTACTGGGACACCTCTCATTCCTATGTAGGCGGCAACAGCGAGCTTAATATAGGTCAATTCATTTCGAAGAGCCCAGAGGAAAGGAAGAAGCTGTTTATTGTTACCAAGGCATCAGGTGCAAAAAACATAGAGGATGTTGAAAAGCGTCTTCAAACATCTTTGGAACGAATGAATACCGAATATATTGATTTGTATTTTGGCGTGCACGGATTGAAAGAACCTGAGCAGCTGACGGATGCATTAAGACGGTGGGTCGAAGAAGCAAAAAAACGCAAGCTCATTCGCTTTTTTGGATTCAGCACCCACAAGAATATGAGTCAGTGCCTCTCAGCCGCAGCCAAGCTCGGCTGGATTGATGCGATAATGACAAGCTATAACTTCCGATTGATGCAGGAAGCTAAAATGCAGGCTGCTATTGATGCGTGCTATAAAGCGGGTATCGGCCTTGTTGCTATGAAATCTCTTGGACTTCGTTCGGGCCACAAAATTAAAATTGAAACCGAAGCGGATAAAAAAGTCGCAGGTTACTTCCTGGAGCGAGGTTTTACGCAAGCTTATGCAGCCATAAAAGCTGTTTTGGCAGATGAAAGGATTAGCTCTGCCTGCGTTGGTATGCGGAGTGTAAGCGAGATAACTGCGAATGTTGCAGCAGCGCTTGATAAAACCAAGCTCTCGCAGGCAGATATGGGTGTTCTTGCTGAATACGCCGAGTTAACCTGCAGCGGTTATTGTGCCGGCTGTGAACACATCTGTAGCTCGGCTCTGCCGAATACACCTTATGTCAGCGATATTATGCGATATTTAATGTACTATAACAGCTACGGCCAGCACGATACTGCAAGAGAGCTTTTTGCCCAAATTCCAGCCACAGTAAGAAGCAGACTGCTCAGCAGCGATTACAGTCTTGCAGAAGCTCGCTGCCCGCAGCATCTGCCGATAGGCAAGCTGGTCGCCGAAGCGGTCAGCAAGTTAGCCTGAGGGATATTGTATAAACCGATGATTCGGTGCAGTAGTACTCTTGTCAGGTTACATTGCAACCGCAGGCATCATTTCTTGGCGTTGCTCTGTATTGCAAAACCAATATGCTTATAAGCAGCCCCCTAATTGAGCTGCGTGGGGTAAGGAAAAAGATTAAAAGTTTACAAATGTTTTTCTTTGTCTTATTTTGCAGTTAAAATGGTGCGGTGAGGTTTTGAAGGTAGAAAAGAGAAAGTATTCCTCGTGTGGGTGTCGGAGGTTAATTTTTGTTTACGATGATCCTGTCGATTTTGAACTGTCCCAAGGTGCTGACCAGGTTGAAGAAATCTTCCGGCGCGCCGTCTCCTACAGCCAGAGCGATGTGTCCTGCATCGTAGCCGCCCCTGCCGGTACTTTTGAATGCCGAATCCAGGCCGACCCATCTGTTGGCGATGTATGCCTGTACCCAGGCGTGGCCGCCGAAACGGTCTCTAAGGCCGGAGTATTGGTCGACGTAGGCGAGTCCCATAACGATTTGTGCCGGTATGCCGACGGCCCGGCACATTGCCGCTGTTAGTACGGCAAATTCTGTGCAGTCGCCTTGTCTGCTGGCAGCGACCTCTGCTGCTGTTGCGTAGCCGACTGAAAGATTTTTGTTTTCAATGTAGCCGGCAACGAATGCCTCAATCCTTTTGACTGCTTCGGCGGCGTCTTTGGTATCGCCTATCGCACGGTGGGCAAGCTTTATTATTTCTTTTCGGTCGCTCTGCAGAAATCTTGTGGGTTTGATTGCCTCCAGAAGCGTTTTCTCTGTGCCCTTATATGGGAACCTTGCGCCTTTCGGTGCGGTAAGCGGTCTGACGGTAACGATTGCCCGGCCGCCCTTTAGCTGGCGTACTTTTTGATTATCGCCGGACGGTATCGGCAGGGCGTCTGTTCCAGCAGTCGGTCTCAAATAATAGGTGATTGATTTGGCTGAGCGGACATTATTCAGCGGTACGGGACTGGGCAGGAACATCTTATCAACCACGTCCAGCACATCATTTTGGCCGAGCGCGAAGGCCTTCTCGCAGGCGACCATTTCAACCTTCATTCCCATTACGGGCATAATATTCTTTTGAAGCTGGAAGTTATCGTTGACATAGCCGGTGCTGGTGATTTGGCCTGCATCCGGCATTTTCATAGTTGTATGGACTTCAGTAAGAGGGAGGACACGTCCGAGCAGGTCAACGTTTTTTTTCCCGCCGATAGTTGTTTTAATATCTACGGCCTGCATGATGGATGCGCTGAATATCTTGGCGGTATAGCTTTGGCCCTGTTTTAGGCCTCTCTTGAGCTGGAGCAGGCGCAGTCCTTCGGCCATCACTGCGCCTTTGGGCCATTCGATAGTGCTCTTTTCTTCGGCGCCCATTGATGTGACTGTTATATCGGCCTTTCCATTTTTGTGAACTTTTCCAGTTATTTTTATCATCATCATACTGAAGTCCTGCAGGGCCTCGAAGGCTAAAGGTTTGCCGTCGATTGTCTCGATACTGGTTTCGGTGGTGTTCATTGTAACGGGCATATTAAGCCTGCTTATGGTTAAGTTGACTTGTTCGGTGGTAGTTACGTTTCCATCGGCCACCAGACGGTTTTGTATTGCGTAGCCGACTTTTTTGCCTTCCATAAAAAGTGCGAAATATTCCGTTTGGTCCGAAGGGGTTTGCGCCCGGCCGGCAGCGGTCAAAACCAGGCAAATAGCGAGAATGCAGCGAACTTTCATAATCCAATTTCCTTCCTCTTGTTAGAAGCAAGATTTTATTATTGAGTGTTTGTTACTGATAAGTATAAATTCATTATAACATTGTTTCTGTAAATTTGGTTTATGTCAAGCATATAGCAGAGCGGAAATTTATGCTGTTGTTGTTTTTGGGGTTTATTGTTGGCGGAGAACGGCAAGTGGTTGCATTATTTTGGGTTTTCGCTACAATGGCCGGTAAATATCATTCTTTCGCAGGGTCAGGTTTTAGGGACAGAACTGTCTATGACTTTCGATGAATTATTGGCTTTGGTATCTTCAGGGAATTCTCATCGTATCCGAATTGATTCGCGTCTTGTCGAAGACGGCGATATTTTTGCGGCTGTCGGAGGCGTTGTTTATGACGGCCACGATTTCATTGACCAGGCGGTGGCCAATGGCGCTAAGTACATTGTTTGCCAGAGGCAGCCGGTGCATCGTGAAAATCAGGCGGTGAGCTGTGAATATATAGTTGTGGATGATTCTGCAAGGGCGGCGGCTGTTCTGGTACAGGCGGTGAGGGGTAATCCGGCTTCGATGCTGACTAATTTGGCTGTTACCGGCACGAATGGAAAGACGACGGTTGCTTATCTGACGCAGTCGGTAATTCGAAATGCCGGTGAAAGGTGCGGATTAATCGGGACGGTTGTTTACGACACAGGCCTGGAGAGTTGGCCGGCGGAGTTGACAACGCCTGATTGCCTGGTGATTGCTGAAATGACGGAGCAGATGCTAAAGGCCGGGTCAAAATATATGGTCATCGAGGCCAGCAGTCACGCACTTTTCCAAAATCGTCTGGCAGGTATTGAATTCAAGGCCGCTGCTTTTACCAATCTCGCCGGCGACCATCTGGATTACCATAAAACCCAGGAGGAATACTTAGCTGCCAAAGCTATACTGTTTCAGGGTTTGTCTTGTGATGCGGTGGCTGTGTTGAATAAACAGTCGGCGGCGGCCAAACAAATTGCTGAAAGAACCAGCGCAAGGATTTTATGGTATGGAGTTGATGAACCGGCCGATATTACCGCTCATATAGAATCGATGGGCGCGGATGGAACGGTTTTTGTTCTGGGATATGGCAAGCAAAGTCAAAAAGTGAAGACCTTGCTGCCGGGTGCGTATAATGTCAGCAATCATTTAGCGGCGGCGGGGTTGTCTCTTGCAGCCGGTTTTGATTTGGAGACGATAGCGGCCGGGTTGTCGGCCATCAAGGCGATACCGGGCAGACTGGAGAGAGTTGATTGGGATGGTGACTTTTCCGTTCTTGTCGATTATGCGCATAGTGATGACGCTTTGAAAAACGCTCTTGCTACTGTAAAGCCGTTATGTAAAGGCAGATTGAGGGTTGTTTTCGGCTGCGGCGGGGACAGGGACAGGACTAAAAGGCCGCGAATGGCGAAGGTGGCCGAAGAGTTCGCTGATTTTGTGATTGTTACGAGTGACAATCCGAGGACCGAGAAGCCCGAAGATATAATAAGCGAAGTTGTAACCGGCTTCGAGGAGCCGGATTCTCCGAAGATTACGCTTGAGCCGGACAGAAAGAAGGCGATTGAATTCGCTCTTAAAAGTGCCGCAGGGGATGATATTGTGCTAATCGCCGGCAGGGGCCACGAAGCATATCAGGTAGTCGGTAAAGAGAAGGTTGCCCTCCACGATGTTACAGTTGCGCGGCAATGTCTTGCGAGGCTGAAATGAAGGAATTTTCGATTACAGCCCTGGCCCAGATAATAAAGGCCGAGCCGGCTGACGTTGCCGGATTTTTGACCGGCGTCAGTATCGATTCACGCAGCATAAAAGCGGGAGATTGTTTTTTTGCGGTGGCTGGTGAAAATTTTGACGGCTATGATTATGTTGCTGAGGCATTTGCCAAAGGCGCATCATGTGCTGTGGTTGCGGACGGAACAATAGGTGGTTTTGCCGGCTGTAAGGTGCTCAGAGTTAAAGATACTATAAAAGCTCTGGGTGATTTTGCTCGTCAATACCGGCGACAGAGCGACTTTAAGGTGGTTGCAATAACCGGTTCTGCGGGCAAAACAACGACGAGGCAAATCGTTTATCATGTATTAAGTAGTCATTTCAGAGTTTTTCAGGCCCCGAAAAATTTTAATAATAATATTGGCCTGCCCCTGACACTATTCGGCGCAGGGGAAGATGACCAAATCGTTGTTGCTGAACTTGGCAGTAACCGGCCGGGCGAGATTGCTTATCTGACGGGCGTCGCCCAGCCAGATATAGCGGTTGTTACCAACGTTCATCCAGCTCATCTGGAAGGGCTTGGTGACCTGCAAACAATAACGCAGGAAAAATTGTCGATATCAGAGGGTCTGCGTGAAGAGGGTGTTTTTTTAATCAACGGCGATTGCGAAGAGTTGGTAGAGGCGTGCCGGGCCACCGGTGCCGGATTTACAAGTTTCGGCGAGACTGAGGAATCCGATATACGGGCCTGCAATATTGGCCGTACCGGCTTTTCCAGCACTTTCACTATTGATAATACTGAGGTTTTTTTGCCGTTACCGGGTTTGGGAAATGTCGAAAACGCACTCGCCGCCTGGGCCATTTGCAGCCAATTCAATGTAACCGCCGATGATTTCGCCGAAGCTGTCAGAAATTTCTCGGCGGTCCATATGCGCACCGAATTGTTACAGATTGGCACACTGACGGTGCTGAACGATTGTTACAATGCAAATCCCGTATCGATGAGAAATGCATTAGATATCCTTGTTGAACTTGGTTCTGCTGATAATCGGCGTCTTGTTTTTATTTGTGGAGATATGGCTGAGCTTGGCTGGCAGAGGGAACAAATGCATGCCGAATTGGGCGATTTTATAGCACAGGCGAAGGTGCGGTTGCTACTTGCTGTCGGTGGTTTGGCTAAAATCGCCGCTCAGACTGCAAAAGAAGCTGCTGAGCATGATATGCAAATACAATGTTTCGAAGATGTCCGCTTGGTTTGCGAAAATCTTAAAGAATTTGTAGAAGATTCCGATATAGTATTAGTCAAAGGTTCGAGGTCTGTCGCTTTGGAATCGGCTGTTGAGAAACTCAAAGAGTTATTCGGCTCAAGCGAATTATGAGAGCTGCTTTTGAAGGTATGAATGATATATCACTTATTATATTACTTTCGTGAAGTTTTCACTCACCGGCTGGGCTTTTATGCTTATCAGGATGTTATGTTTCGTTCTGTGGCGGCGATACTGACGAGCCTGGTGATTTCACTTCTTCTGGGTCCGAAAATCATTCGCTGGCTGATGCGGAAGAAAATCGGCGACCGGCCTGAATTTCATCACGCAGCGCTGAATGAATTGACAAGGGAAAAGGCCAACACTCCCACGATGGGCGGACTGATTATTATACTTTCTGTTGTTGCGGGGACTTTATTGTGGGCAAAGCTGAACAATCCATTTGTTCAGAAGGCGATAGTTTTGGTGATATGGTTTGGCGGCCTGGGAGGCACTGACGACTGGCTAAAACTCACGGCTGATATCAAGCACAGGACAAGAGACGGGTTAAGACCCTGGGAGAAGCTGCTCTTTCAAATCGGCGGTGCGGTTTTAATCGCTTTATTTTTATTTGCCGACTTTATCAATATAGAGGACGGTAAGAAATTCTGGCTGCCGTTCTATAAATACGGTTTGCCTTTGAACGACTGGGTCTTTGTGCTAATAGCGATTTTTTACATTTCGGCCACCAGTAATGCCGTAAACCTTACTGATGGTATGGACGGGTTAGCAGCCGGCTGTGTTGGGATGGTTAGTCTGGTTCTGGTGGTGCTCTGTTATGTCGCCTCCGAGTTTATGACGCGTGCGAGTCTTGCTACCTGGTCGAGTTATCTTTTGCTGCCAGCCATACCACAAGCCGGCGAACTGTGCATTTTTTATTCTGCTATCTTCGGGGCTGTGCTTGGCTTTTTGTGGTACAACTGTCATCCGGCTCAGGTTTTTATGGGTGACGTAGGCTCGCTTCCACTGGGGGCGGCAATGGGATATGGAGCGCTGGTTACGAGAAATGAAATCCTTCTTTTAGTTATCGGCGGCGTGTTTGTACTGGAGTTGATAAGTGTCGTACTGCAGGTTGGCTATTTCAAATACACCGGCGGCAAACGACTGTTTAGGTGTGCTCCCATCCATCATCATTTTCATCTTATTGGCTGGAGCGAGCCGCAGGTGGTGGTGCGTTTTTGGCTGTTGGCCGCTGCATTTGCCGCTATCGCACTGGCCACCCTCAAAATCCGTTAAGTCCTGCAGGAATATAATTAGCAGGTGTCGGATTGAACTTATAGTTGAAATGAAATATAATTGTGGTATAATATTTTGCGTTTGGAGAAGTTTGGTGGCATTTTTTCTGTTGTTTTATGGTGCAGCTATGTGTAAACTTGCAGAGGAAATAAGCTGGCGTGCAGTTTTTCTCAGTATTTGTGGAGTTTTTTAATATTTGTAAAATAGTTTATTAAAGGGAGGTCTTTCAAATGCTCCAGGCAAAAGATATTATGACTGAAGATGTGATTAGCGTGAAAACAGGAACCCCTATATATACGGCCGTGGAGCTTATGGCAGAAAACAATATCACTGGTATTCCTGTGGTCGAAGACGATATGACTTTGGTGGGTATTCTTACCGAAAAAGATGTGCTGAGGCTATATTATGACAGGGGCAGTGAGGCAGGGAAAAACGTTGATGATTTTATGACACAACCTGCCATCTTCTTTAGTGAAAAAGAAAGTTTACATGATGTTTGCAGCTGTTTAGTAAATAATGTTTTCAGAAGGGTCCCTGTGGTATCAGGAGGGAAATTGGTTGGCATCGTCAGCAGGAAGGACATTATTTGTGAATGTATCCTTCGTACGCGCCAAGAGAATGCTGACAGTTGCTGATGCGTCAAAACAACAGTCTCTCCTGTGAAATTTATTTACCGGAACATTGGTATTGACGCAGTTTCCCAAACTGCAGGAGTTGTACACCTCGACAAAGTAACTTAGAGGCTCTTATTCATCATAGTGTTCTTCAATGTGGATTTGGACGTTTTCCCTGTAGCTTGCTGAATCGGCAGAGCTGCTTTTATTTATTCTCCTCATCATCCAAAAGATTTTGACAGCGGTTATCGCACAGCCTGTCCCTGCAATAAAGAACACCGCAGCGGCAAGAAGTGCGAAAATCTCCGGCAGTGCAATAATAATTATCCCAAAGCCGATTAGCAGCAGGCCCACTATAAATATTCCCGCTGCAAAGCTCCTGGATGCCCGGGAGATAGCGTTTGTGTAGAAACGAAAGCTCATATAGACTTTCCCAATATACTGAGACGGCCGAACTATTCACACGCCCGGCCGTCTCAGAATCTCATTGTTTAATACATTCCGCCTCCGGGCGGCATCGCCGGCGGTGCTTCTTTCTTCTCAGGAATCTCGCTGACCACCGCGTCGGTCGTCAGCAGCAGCGAGGCAATGGAAGCGCCGTTTTGAAGCGCGGCCCTTTCGACTTTTGTCGGCACGATTACGCCGAACTCAATCATATCGCCGTATTTTTTTCGCATTGCGTCATAACCAAAGTTTTTCTCTTTGCTTTCTATAACCTTCTGGGCCACAATTGAGCCGTCCAGACCTGCGTTTTCTGCAATTTGCTTAATCGGTGCTACAAGCGCTCTTCGGACGATATCAACACCGATTTTCGCATCGCCGGCGGCCTTGATTTTATCTAATGTTGTCAGAGCCGTTAGCATTGAGACGCCGCCGCCCGGCAGGATACCTTCTTCGACCGCAGCCCGGCAGGCGTGAAGTGCATCTTCGACCCGCGCTTTTTTCTCTTTCATTTCCGCTTCGGTTGCAGCTCCGACATTGATTTGAGCCACGCCTCCTGCCAGTTTTGCCAATCTTTCCTGCAGTTTTTCAATATCGTAGTCGCTGGTCGAGTTTTCAATTTCGGTTTTAATCTGCTCAATTCTGCCCTTGATTTCTGTTGTGGTACCGGCACCCTCGATTATCGTAGTATTGTCTTTATCGATTGTAATGCGTTTTGCTCTGCCTAACTGTGCAAGTTCAATGTTCTCCAACTGCAAGCCCAGGTCTTCGAAGATGGCCTCGGCGCCGGTAAGAACGGCAATGTCGCTGAGCATAGCTTTTCGCCTGTCTCCGAAACCCGGAGCCTTTACGGCAGCTACCTGCAGCACACCTCGCAGCTTATTAACAACCAGCGTAGCTAATGCCTCACCCTCAATGTCTTCAGCGATAATCAGCAGCGGTTTGCCCTGTTTGGATACGTTCTCAAGGAGGGGCACAAGTGACTTTACTGTGCTGATTTTCTTTTCGTGCACAAGGATGTAGGGTTTTTCCAGCACAACCGTCATATTTTCCAAATTAGTGATAAAATGCGGGCTAAGATACCCTTTGTCGAACTGCATACCCTCGACTAATTCGACGGTCGTCTCAAGAGATTGTCCTTCTTCGACGGTGATAACACCGTCTTTGCCGACCTTGCCCATTGCTTCGGCCATCTTTTTTCCGATTTCGGCATCCTGATTTGCCGAGCATGTTGCCACTTGTTCGATTTGTTTGCCGGATTCGATAGGTATGCTCATTTTATGGAGTTCTTCGACGATTTTGTCGACGGCATTGTCGATACCTCGCTTTACCTGCATTGGGTTTGCGCCTGCTGTGATGTTTTTAAGCCCCTCTTCAAAAATGCTTTCCGCCAGAATTGTTGCAGTAGTTGTCCCGTCTCCGGCGACTGTGGATGTTTTTGATGCCACTTCTTTTACCATTTGGGCGCCCATATTTTCGTACGAGTCTTCCAGTTCGATTTCTTTGGCCACTGTTACGCCGTCTTTTGTTACGGTCGGCGAACCGAACGACTTTTCCAAGACCACATTTCTGCCACAAGGTCCGAGCGTTATTTTTACGGCCTGGGCGAGTTTTTTAACGCCCTGGCGGATGGCCGTGCGTGCTTCAGTTCCAAAAGCTATTTTTTTAGCTGCCATATTTTTATTTCTCCTTTTTTTGTTGTTTGCAGTTCCGGGCACTACCTCATTTTGCAACTCATTTCAGAATTGAGTGCGGTTTGGTGACCGGGAACTATCAAGTTTTTGTTTTCTTGCTATTCAATTACAGCCAGGATGCTTGACTCATCCATAATCAAATATTCTTTACCGCTTACTTTTACTTCTGTTCCGGCATAACTTGTGAAAAGCACCGTATCACCCTTTTTTACCTGCACTTTTTTTAGCGTTCCATCATCGAGGACTTTACCTTTGCCGACACTGATGATTTTGCCTTTTTGCGGTTTTTCTTTAGCGCTGTCCGGCAGGACTATCCCGCCGGCTGTTTTTGTTTCTGCTTCAAGGCGCTCAACAAGCACTCTGTCTGCCAATGGCTGAATCTTCATTTTGTTTCTTCTCCTTATTAAACCTTTCTAATTTGTCACTTATTTTACTGAAAGAGACTGTTTTCTAAATTCTCTATTCTCTTTAGTTTGTCATTGCTCTGTCTATGTTTCTTTATTCTTATTTTTTGAAGATATCGCTTTTATATTTTTTCAAGAACAGGCGGTTCAACTGCTGGCGTAAAATACCCATATCAACCGGTTTGTCGATAACGCTGAAAACGTCGAGTTGCAATGCTCTGTTCAGCATCCTTTCGCTGGCCTGTCTTGTCAGCAGAAGGCAGGGCGTCAGAGGATAGTCCATTCGAATAATCTTTATTGTAGCCAGTCCATCCGTTTCCGAGTCCATATCCACAATTGTCGTATGAATGCGTTTTCGCTGGATGATATTAACGAACTGCCCTGCGCCTCTTGCGATAAGCAGATTAACGCCTCTGGGGCGAAAGATTTCCCGCAGCGCCAGAGGCCATGCCCAGTCGGCATCACTGGCCAGAACATTGACCTCATCAAGTTTTGGTTCTGTATAAACCATACTGCTGATATGTGCAAATATTGTGCCAACGACGCTATTATAAGGCCCTATTCACATAACCTCTTATCGCAAAAAGAGTTGAGGCAGAGGCCCTGAAATCGCCGAACCTACCGAAAGCCTGCCCTTGCCGTTTTTCCCTGCCAACTCGGCAGTCTTTCTGTTCCTTTTATCAGAAGGATTCACTTAGCTATTTGCAGCTTAAAACAACCAGCAGCAAGTAAGCCAAAATCCCGCTTAAGGGTAGAATCTGATTGACCTGATTGATTGTGGTGTTTAAACTTGTTGGGGATGGATAGGCGAATCATAATAAATGCAGATGATTTCGGGCTTTGTGAAGGAGTGAATAAGGCCGTTGCCCAGGCCCATACAGAAGGTGTTCTGACCAGTGCAACGATTATGGTCAATATGCCCGGTACAGCCGAGGCATTTGAGATTGGCAGGGAAATGCCGAGTCTCGCAGTAGGTGTACATCTTAATCTTTTTGAAGGCAGAGCTGTATCCAAAGACGGCCGGGTTGATTGTCTGCTCGATAACGATGGCTACTTTGCTTATTCGCCGTCTCAATTGTCAATTTTATCAGTGGTAAGCTATAAAATCAGAAGCGCTGTAAGGGCCGAATTAGCCGCCCAGATACAGTGTGTTTTCGATAATGGTTTGACCCCGACACATCTGGACTCACATAAACACATCCACAGTTCTCCATCGATATTTCCGATTGTATGTAATTTGGCGTGTCGGTTTGAAATTCCGGCGGTACGGTGGGTGTTCGAGCCGAAAGAACTCTCGCAATCACCCTGGCCGCTGCCAAGTCAGGGCGGCAGGCAGAGAGCGGCAATAGTCCGTACTATGGCCAAAATAAACCGCGTCCAAAACTCGCAATTTATAAAAACCGATGCGTTTTTCGGTGTTGCACATACAGGCAGAATAGATATTAATTTTTTCAAGGCCGTCTCTTTGTATCATTCAAATCGGATTGCAGAGGTAATGACTCATCCGGGATTTTCCGACGGCCTCGAAGCCGACCAAACCAGGTTGGTAAGTCAGAGGAGGCTTGAACTAGAAGCCCTTTGTAGTGAAAGAACAAAACAGTATTTGAAGGACGCAGCAATAGAATTGGTGCATTATGGTAAGCTCTGAAGATGTAAAAATTGACTGTTCGGTTGTTGTGCCGCTTTACAATGAGTCGCTGGTGGTCGAGGAGCTTTACAGCCGGCTGACAAAAACGATGAATCAAACCGGCCTGTATTACGAACTTGTTTTTGTCGATGACGGCAGCGGTGATAATACGCTGGAGTTAGTAAAAGACATCGCTGCTGGGGACGGGAGAGTGGTGGTTGTTGAGCTTCGCCGCAATTTCGGCCAGACCCCCGCTCTCGCTGCCGGTTTTGATGTTGCAAGGGGTAAAATAATTATATCAATGGATGGTGACCTGCAGCACAGCCCGGAAGAGATACCGACTTTTCTTGAAAAAATAGATGCCGGCTACGATGTCGTCAGCGGCTGGCGAAAACAAAGAGTCGATAACCTTATAATGAGGAAGATTCCCAGCAGGGCGGCAAACTGGCTTGCTTCGAAAATAAGCGGTATCGATATACATGATTTCGGAACAACCTTCAAAGCCTATAAACGAGAGGTTATCGAAGAGTTGAATCTTTACGGTGAAATGCACAGGTTTATACCTGCGCTGCTGTCGCAAAGCGGCGTTAAAATTATTGAGATACCTGTAAAGAACATCGTTCGTCCGAAGGGTTCCAGCAATTATGGGATATCCAGAACATTCAGGGTGGCTTTCGATTTGATAACGCTCAAATTTCTGCTCGGCTATATCACAAGACCATTGCACTTTTTCGGAAGAGCAGCTTTTTATTGTGTGCTTATCTCTTTTTTGCTGACAGCTTATATATTATATGACAAATTCGCATATAACGTACCAATTTTTGTCGGACATGGCCCATTGGCAGCTTTGGCGGCCATACTTTTGATGATTGGTTTGCTGTTTACCGCCACCGGCCTGATAGGCGAGATGATTAGCAGGGTCTATTTCGAGTCAACTAACAAAAAGATATATTCGGTGCGCAAGGTCCATAGAAAGAAGAATTTGAGTGGGGACTGAGAAAGTGAAGAGGAAAAAATCACCGACGGGGCTGATAATTATTTTGCTCATAATAGCAGCGGCGGTCCTGCTCGTAAGGCATTTTCATATCAAAAGATTCCGCATTATAGAGCAGGGTGTTTTTTATACCAGCAGCCAGCCCAGGGGGATGGATTACACGCGGTTGCTTTATAAATATCATATTGCCACAATTGTAAATGTGCGTTCGACCTTTGAACATCGTGAGCGAAACTGGCACAACGAAGAGATAACCTGGGTCAGAGAAAACGGCGTCGAATATGTTGAACTGCCGATTGACAGGAGTAATTACTTTCCGGATGAAGAAACACAAGATGTATTTCTGGGTGTAATGGCTGACAGGACAAAACTACCGGTGCTTCTGCATGGCAGCGGCGGCAAGAAAAGAACACTTATGCTGGCAGCAGTCTGGCTCATAAAGGGAAAGGGCTTATCTGTAGAAGAAACACTAAAAAAAATTAAAAGGGTTAGAGGTGAGCCATTAACCGAAGAGGAAACCAAATTTATTACACAACTTTCAAGCTAAATTTGCTTACTGTCCTTTTTATATATCACCCTTGAGCTCGGTTTTAGGTTTGTGCATCAGGGCACCAGCTACCGTTATTTGTTTGTGCCGCTCGGCCTTTTCCTGCTTATAAACAATTTCAAAGGATTCGTTTTCGAGTAGCTCATCGAGGTAGCTGCCGAAAGCCACAACCCAGACTCCCTGCTGATACAGTTCACGAGCCTCTGATTTGGCTTCTATTTTGGGTACACGTTTGCCGAAGTAATGAATGAACCTCGTAGAAGCGGATTTGTATGCTATTAGTTTATCCGAGTCGGGTACCTTTGCCGCCACAATCCGAGTAAAATCCCTCGATGGCCGATTGTAATTAAGGGGATTTATTAAGGTTACATAGCTAAGCATTAGTAAAATACAAATGCTGACGAACAAACCGCCCAGCGCCAAAGGTCTTTTGGCGGTTTTGAACAGCCACCCAACGAGCAGAACTGCGGCAAGTCCTGCTACGGCTACGATAATTGCTTCATGGAAAACTTCGCTATTGAATTGTGCCATTACGAAAGGCATCGCAATAAATAGCATTGCCAGCGCGACAAGATGCTGCAGAAGGAAATTGCGGGCGGCTTTTTGTGTAAATGCCTTTTGGCTAAAAGCCATATCTTCCAGGAGGATTCCCGTCAGGATTGCCAGTGCAGGCATTGCAGGCATTATGTAATGCTGACGTTTACCTGCTGATAATGTTATAAACGCCACGTTTATTACAAACCACAGCCACAAGAATTTCATTAGCGGTTGCTTTTTGTCCCAGACTTTATAAAAAGGCGCACCCAGTGCAAACGGCACAAAGACGACCCACGGTGCTATAAACTGAAACATCAGGGGCAGATAAAAATAGAGCGGCTTACCGGCGGAGGCATAGGAGCCGAAGAAACGGTCGAGGAACTCTTTTTTCCAAAACATCAGTTCCCAGTTTAGTTTTGCGGCAATTGCCAGAGGCCAGGGCAGAACGATAGCCAGGAAAATCAACGCGCCGGTTATTGGCAGAAGTTTGGGTATTTCTTTCCACTTGCTAAATATGGCGATATAGCAAAACAGCGGCAGCAGTACCAGAGGAAGCGGGGCCGGGCCCTTGGCAAGATTTGCCAGTCCAAAGCTTATCCAGAAGATTAGCATATATATAATTTGTCTTTTACGGTTCCGGGCGGTTATGGCTGAATAGAAGCTCAGAAAGCAGACAGCTATAAAGCAAGTTAGTGCCATCTCAGGGCGGGCATTACGAGAATAACGGGTAAAACCCAATGTTGTGGCCCAGACAGCCGTTGAAAGAGCAGCAATCCTTAAGCCGAGCCAGCGGTTTACAAAGTACAAAATAGCTGCTGCTGAAAGCACTCCGAAGAGAACACTTGGCATCCGTGTGGTGAAATCATCGACCTTGCCAGTTATTTTAGCCAGGGCTGCAACGAGCCAATAAGAAAGAGGTGTTTTTTCGAGTCGGGGCTGACCGTTGCAAGTAGGCCAGAGCCAATCGTTGCTTTGAAGCATTTCACGCGCAGTAATCGAAACGAAACACTCATGGTTGTTAAGCGGCCTTTCGTAAAACGCCCAACCAGCGGTTATTGCAGAAAGAATCATCACACCACAGATGAGGTAAATCCTGTTTTTTGGAGCGATGCTTTGGTTGTTTCCCATTCGGCAGCCCTTTCCCGGTGAATTTTCGGACAATCACTTGATTAGCTTGATTATTTCATCGAGTTCGTTTGGCGCTTCTATGGGGGGGTTGCTGAACTGGCCCTGTTTTTCTTTATGGTAGTTGACTGTTACGTTTGGGTCTTTTAGCAGGTGGCCTGTCAGCACGCAGGCAATTCGTTCATCGGCGGCGATTATGCCTTGCTGTCTTAGGTGTTTTAGGCCTGCTATGGTCGCAGCCGAAGCCGGCTCACAGCCCAGGCCGTATTTGCCTATGAGCGCTTTTGCATCGCAAATCTCTTCGTCGGTTACCGCCCGTACAATCCCATTACATAAAGCGATTGTTCGCAGACACTTTTTCAAATTTACCGGCCGAGAAATCTCTATGGCCGAGGCACAGGTATGCGGCGAGAAGTTACGTTCAGTCAAATCGGCGTAGTAGTCGTCAATTATTTTCTGTTCGACATTGCCGTTGTTCCAGAGGAGCTTTTTGTTGTTGACCAAATCGTTGAGCGTCTTGGCACCGGCAGCGTTTATAATTGCCATTCGGGGTATCTTCTTAATCAGCCCGAGCTTTTTCAATTCGTAAAAGGCCTTGCCGAAAGCACTTGAATTACCCAGATTTCCACCCGGTACGATTATCCAGTCCGGCACTTCCCAGCCCAATTGTTCGATGATACGATACATTATTGTCTTTTGGCCTTCGAGGCGGAACGGATTTAATGAATTTAGCAGATAGAGGCCGAGTTGTAAACAGACGTCCTGCACTTGTCGCATACAATCATCGAAATCACCGAGTATTTGAATGGTCTGTGCCCCATAATCCATTGCCTGGCTGAGCTTGCCGAAAGCGATTCTTCCTGAGCCGATAAAGACGGTTGATTTCAGGCCGCAGTTGTGTGCGTATAAAGTCATCGATGCCGAGGTATTGCCTGTTGAGGCACAGGCGCAAGATTTTGCTCCGACCATCGTTGCATGACTAAACGCCGCTGTCATACCATTATCTTTGAACGAGCCGGATGGGTTCAGTCCTTCGTATTGCAGGTATAAACATCCAGGCTTTACATCCACGTATTCAGCTACATGGTCGTTTTGTTCCAGGATTGTTTGACCTTCGCCTATGGTTACTTTGTATTTATCTTCACAGAATTTCAGAAGCTCGCGGAACCGCCATACTCCTGAGAAATCCAGCCGATTGTTTCTTGTTGCCCAGCGTTTGCCAAAGTCACTGAGCTTATCAGGGACTTCGATTTTGTCCCAGTTATACACTGCGTCCAGCAATTCGCCGCATGCCGGACACTTAAACAGTGACTGGCCGCAGTCAAACTCAGCCCCACAATCGGGGTTAATACATTTTTGGTAAGCAGCATCAGTTTGTTTTGAAGTACTCATATACTAATTCCTTTCTACTTTATTAAACTCTGCCTCGATTATAAATTAATCCCAAACCTTTTGGTATAGAAATTAAGTTTGTGTCTTCTTGTTTATCATAAGGGTTGTTGACCGCGATTGACAATTTACGAATTTTCGTTAATTTTTTCTATGAGAGCCGGCAGTTCACAGAGCCGATTTATTTTTGGAACATCTTTCGGTATTTTCTTTCCGATATTGGTATAGGCGGTTTTGAGAACGGCTTTCATACCAATTTTTGCAGCAGGTTTAATGTCATTATCGATGCGGTCACCTACGAACAAGATATTTTCCCGCCTTTCACCGATTTTTTCAGCAGCCGTCTTAAAAATTTTGCTATTGGGCTTTCTAAAATCAAATTCATAGGAATAAAGTTTAACCGTAAAGAAGTCGAGTATGCCAAGCTGCTGGAGATGTTTTTCTAACGAGCTGCCTGTTATAAAGGTGTTTGAAACTATGCCGAGTTTAAGGCCTGATTGCTTGAGTTTGCTTAGGGTTTCAGCAATATTTGATTCGGCATGTGCGACTTTACTCAAGGGCTCATACCAGAGCCACGCCAGATGCCGCCATTGTTTTTCTTCGAGTTTATACCCTTTTTTTATGCCGATTTTTTTTAACAAATCCATTGCATCAAAGTCTTTTCCTGTTATGTTCGAGAGGAAATATCGCAGGCGAATAGCCGTCAGGTTTCGCCGGCAGTAGCTTTTGAAGTTACCGACCGGCTGAGAGCAACTTTGTAAAAACTTGTATGACAGTTTGGCACCCTGTTTGAACAGTTTTGATGTATTGACTTTCCCGAAGCTCAGTAAAGTCTCACCCAGGTCGAAGAGAACCGCTTTGACTTTTTTGTCTGTCAATTGCTTTTACCTCAATTGCAGCCCAAATTTTAATCTATAAAAATTGGTGTCTAAAGCCGCATCTTAAGAAAACAGGACTAGTTTTCCGTTCTTTATAATCATTGTTACTAGTGGTTTCAAGTAAATTAATGCCTGCGTTGTTGTTTGTTTTCCGGCAGGAGGATGCAGGCAGTTTTTGAGTTTGCAGAGTATGTTGTTGTGGCTAAAGACGGCCCAACGCAAGGCAATATGAAAATGAAGGCTCGGTCGCTCCTAAAAACACTTGATTTTTTTCGTTAAAGAAATACTATCCATATCTGGCTCACACATAATTTAAGGAGAACCATCGTAGATGGGCCCAGAACCACTGCGTAGGAGCCGGAAGGTTTTAGTGCAACCTACAGGGACGGAGTCTATCCAGGCCGCGTAGTTTACTCTATAGTCAAAGACTATGCCAAATCCAGAGCAAATAACAATGTCTTAAAGACATACCTACTTGTAAAGCAAGCGAAGGGAAAGAAACTGAAATACCGTATCGTCACAGTCAATAAAGCCGGTGACGGCGAACCCATCAACAGCGCAATGGTCGTACCGTAAATGGTATGAATGCTGACCTAAGTTGAGGTTGTGTATAACAGCCTCGCTACCGCTTAAAGATGTCGTGGTCTTAAGGATTACTAAAATGGCTTTATTTCCCGGTGCAAGGAAAGTTTTAGCGCTGCCAGGTTTTAAAAAATACTTTGCTAACACCTCATGGCTAATGGTGGAAAAGATTTTTAAGATAGTGGTGGTTTTGTTCGTTGGCGTTTATGTCGCCCGCTATCTTGGCCCGGAGCGATTCGGGATTTTAAGCTATGCAATGAGTATAGTCGTCTTGTTTTCTGCGTTATCATCGCTGGGATTAGATACTATTCTCGTTAGAGAGTTGGTTAATTGGCCCGAGAAGCAAGACGAATTTCTTGGCACGGCATTTATATTAAAGCTGGCAGGCTCAGGAGTTGTTTTGATATTGCTTTCAATAGTGCTTTATTTTGTAGAAAGCGATCGGCAGAACAATTTAATAATTTTTATTATCGCAGTGGGGCTGATTTTTCAGTCCTTTAATGTTATCCAGTTTTATTTTGAAGCTAAGGTTTTAGCAAGATTTACTGTTGCGGCACAGATTGTGGCTTTAATAGTGATTTCAATCACCAAATTGTTTTTTATTTGGCTGGGGCTACCGTTGATTTATTTTGCCTGGGCGATAATGTTAGAAAGCCTGATTCTGGCAATTGGATTGGCAGTCGTTTATTTTAAGCAGAAATTAAATGTACTAAGCTGGCGATTTAAATTTCAAACGGCAGTTGGACTGTTGAAAGACTCCTGGCCACTGATTCTATCGGGTATTTGTCTTTCGATATATATGAGAATCGATCAGGTTATGATTAAGCAGATGCTTGATTCTCAAGCTGTAGGCCAGTACGCTGCCGCCGTTAGACTTTCTGAGGCGTGCTATTTTGTGCCGGTTATTATATGTGGTTCTCTCTTTCCCGCGGTCATAAGCGCCAAAAAGCAAAGCAAAGAGCTTTACCATGCGAGACTGCAGAAGCTTTACGATATGATGGTATGGATAGCACTGCCTTTCGTACTGGTTGTAGCATTTTCCGCCAACAGGATTGTACTGTTTTTGTATGGAAGAGAGTTTTCCAGGGCCGGCCCCGTATTGACAATTCATATCTGGGCTTCGGTTTTCGTTTTCGCCTTATCGGTTCGTGGCAAATGGTTATTGGCAGAAAACTTACAAAAATATAATTTCTATTCAACATTAACTGGCAGCATTATAAATATAATCCTGAATATTATTTTAATTCCTGTTTATGGCATACTGGGAGCGGCATTAGCAACAATTTTTGCAAGGATATCAGCGTTTTATATGATACCTCTTGTTTTCAAAAATGTTAGAGCATCCTTAACTTGTTTTCATATCGCATTAGTTTCACCTATAAGAGCGATTGTGAATATTTTAATCGCTAAGAAAGAATAATCATTATTAAATATTTCAGATTGATATATGTTTAAAGGTTACAACAATAATCAGTTAATAAACAATGTTTCGAAAGTTGTTAAGCAAAACTTATGTGTTTCATGTGGGATTTGTAAAGTTGTTTGCCCTTGCGGTGCAATTGAGATGCGGTATAAAAACGGTCAGTTTTTACCTTTGGTAAATAACACCAAATGTACAAATTGTGGAAACTGTTTATTATCTTGTTACAGTCACAATGTTGAAATTCAGGTCTTCGACAATTTTGATAAACAAGATATAATTTTTGGAAAATATAAAGATGTTTATACGGCTTATTCATTAACTAATGAAATCAGACTAAATTCAACAAGTGGCGGCTTAATAACACACCTTTCTATAGAATTGCTTAAAAATAATGTAGTTGATGTTGTTTGTGTTCTTCCATTTAAAGATTATACAGGAAAAGAAGTAAAAATTGAGTTAACAAATGATATTGATGAAATAAAAAACGCTGCAAAATCCAAGTATTGCCCTGCCTCTGTGGAAAATATCATTGAAACCATACAAAACGAGCCTGATAAGAGGTTACTTGTAATTGGAACACCTTGTCAATCTTATGGTGTCAAGTATTTTATTAAAAAAAACAAGTTGAATGAAAAAAATTATGTTTTCTTCGGATTAATGTGTGATTCTACGATGAATTTTAATTTTCTGAAATATATAAAAGACATCTACCTAAAGAAAGGAGAGGAAGTAATTTTATTTGAATATAGAACAAAAGAAAAATATGGTTGGCCTGGCGATTTAAAAGTTGTCCTTAGTTCAAATAAAACAATGATTATACCTAGTATTAAAAGAGCCGAAGTTAAAAATTACTTTAAATTAAACAGATGTAATTATTGTTTTGATAAAGTAAACATACAATCGGATATTACATTTGGCGATTGTTACATAAAAGGTGACGAATCTAAAGAGGGCAAATCGAGTATAATTGTCAGAACGGAAAAGGGCGATGAGATAGTAAACAGATTTTCGGACAGATTGTTTTTGGAGAAAACGGATAAAGCCCAAATATATGAGTCTCAAAATTTAATCGCCAACAAGGAACGATTGCGGTTAGGCCTGAAATATACTGGCATATACAATACAGATAGAGACTGCACGCAAAAGTGTTCTTATTTTAAAGATAGGATTAATATTACCATATCACAACTTCTTTCACGAATCGGGGCAAACTATTCAGGTTATCTGAGTTTTGTTATATTATCGAAAACCATAATTTTTATCGCTAAAATAAAGAAAGTATACCGTCTGTTTAATAGGAAAAAAACTTGAAAAAAAATATAATTATAATTGGAGGAAGTTTTTTTAATAAAGGTGCGGAAGCGATGACTTATGCTGTTGTTGACCAGCTTAAACAGAATCATCCCGATAGCAATATTGTTTTATTTGATTATCATCCCACATTAACAGAAGAACACAAACAAAGATATGCCTTTGAGATTGTTGAGTTGACATTCCCGCATCTTTTTCGTTTGACACGGTCGGTTGGCATCGCTCTTTCAGGCAGCTTCATAATTAAAAAAAATATAAAAAAACTTTTGGGACGCGGCATACATATAAAAGTTGACATGAAAAAAATTGTGGATATTCTGTCAAATACTGAATTAATTGTAGACATTTCCGGTTATGGATTAAGTGCGCACTACCAGCCGTTAATAGAATCTTTGGCCTATTTGATGAATATCAAATTGGCACAGCTTTTCAATATTCCTTATATTATACTGCCTCAGACTTTAGGACATTTCAAATTTTCATATCTTAAAGGGATATTTCTCACTAAGAGCTTGCTTAAATACATTCATTATCCAAAGTATATTTTCACAAGGGAGATTAAGTCATTTGGCTTCGTTCGTGAAATAAGGAAAGCAAATGTATTCAGAGAGCCAGACATAGTGCTTCAAACAGGGAAATATAATCTTGAAAATATCTTCAAAACTCCACCAGCATCTTTAGTTCAGCGGGAAAATATCGGTGACAATTATATTGTGGTAATCCCTAATAT
>Ga0180432_10003126_pt1 | contig 23948 bp, 18 predicted proteins | sample SS_ome_10_FD_132414 | JGI IMG/M metagenome (GOLD analysis project Ga0180432, IMG submission 132414) | Hypersaline lake sediment archaeal communities from the Salton Sea, California, USA - SS_1_MS_2 metaG | ecosystem: Environmental > Aquatic > Non-marine Saline and Alkaline > Hypersaline >... | reverse complement strand
GCTACTCCTCCATCACGACGCGGAAGCCGACGTTGTAGACTTTCTGGTAAGAACGGTAGGACAGGCGAAACGCCGACCGGCAGCGTTTGGGGCGGTCATACCACGAGCCGCCACGGACCACGCGACGGGCCTTGGCGTCGGGGGCGTTGCGGCCGTCATCATCCGCATAGGGGTAGGTCCGATAGGCCGACCGGGTCCACTCGGCCACGTTGCCGTGCATGTCGTGCAGTCCCCACGCGTTGGGGCGGTACTTGCCCACGTCTTCGGAGACGAACCCGCCGTCGTTGAAGCGGCCGTCCTGGGGAATCCAGTTGTCGAAGATGTTCTGGGGATTGCGGTAGTAGGCCCGTCGCCAGTCGATCTGGTACGGGTTGCCCGAGAAGTTCGCCAGCGTGATATCGCCCATGTTGCCGAACTTCGAGAAGTCGGCGTTCAGGTCGCCGTAGGAGAACGGCGTATCGGTCCCGGCCCGGCAGGCCCACTCCCACTGGGCCTCGGTGGGCAGGGCGACTTTCTTGCCGGTCCTGGCCGAGAGCCATTTGCAGAAGGCCGCCGCCTCCGTCCACGACAGGCGGACCGCCGGCATCTGCGGCGCGTTGACGTTGTAGCCGGGGATCCCGAACTGGTAGCCGTGGCGGTCCTCAAATCGACTGTGGTGCTTCGGATTGAACCGGCGGTACTGCGCGTTGGTGACCTCGAACTTGCCCATCCAGAAGCCCTTGGCGATCGTCACCGCCGCCAGCGGCGCCTCGTCGCAGTACCCGGCGGTGGAGCCCATGGCGAACGCCCCGGCCGGAACGTAGACGAACGCCATTTTGAGGTCCCCCCCGAGGTCCACGGTCAGAGGCTTTCGCCCGGCGACGGCCGAAGCGGGGTCCGTCAACGGCCAGTTGGGCAGGGTGATTTTCGGCTGGGCGGGCTTCTTGTCCCAGTCCTTGGGGATGATCGGCGCGATCTTGGGCGGCGCGAACTCCGGGAGCAACTCGTGGTCCTCGTCGATGGAGGCGTAGAGCTTTCGCGTCGCGGCACGCTGGGTCTCCTTGGCTTTCGCGCCGGCGCCCACGATCGTCGACCACCGCCCGTGGTACGGGGCGTTGAAGTCGATCCACGTGATCAGCCGGTCCCACGCCTCGCCGTCCAGCGTGACCTTGTGGTGACCCTTGGCCAGCATCTGCACCAGCTCGGTGGTGTCGGCGTGGAACTCCATGGGCGTCATGAGCGGCATCGGGCTCTCGATGCCCGGTCGCCGGACGTAGCGGTGCAGGGTCGCGTACGCGACCGAGAACTTGCCCCCCGTGCCTCGCCCGGTGTTCCCAGCCATCTTCGTGCTCCAGCCTTTGATCATGACCGTCCCGCGCAGGTCCGGCAGCGTGCGCCCGTCGGTGCGCTTGGCGCCGTTGTGGCAGCCGACGCAGAACGTGTCGAGCACGGGCTGCACCTCGCGCTGGAACTCATAGTTGCGCGCCGGCCCGCGCCACGGGGTGATCTTCGAGGGGGCCTTTCGCGACGCGATGGGCACGCCCGGGGGCGGGGCGTCGTTGGGGTTCTCGTGACAGCCCGTGCACGACAGGACCTCGCCCGGCATCGCGGTGAACCAGCTCCGCATGATCTGCATGGCCTTGCCTTCGCTGTCGAGGGGCTGGACGGCGATTGGGGTGTTGGCCGGCACGCGGAAGACCGCCGAACCGTCCGACTCGACCGGCACCGTGCCCAGCGTCCGCCGCATGTCCCACGGCCCGTCCATGCCGATCGACCCGTACAGCCCCCCCACGCCCGGATAGCCGAACGTATACGTGTACAGGCGGAGCTTCTTCACCTCGCCGCGCGGAATGCCCTTCAGCCCCGGACCGTAATAAACGTCCGACACGAACACGACCGCGTCGGTGCGCGTCAGGTCGACCTTGTCGGGGACCACCGGGGGCACGGGCGTCTTGCGGAACGGGACCGGCTCCAGCAGCGCGTAGCCCGGTTCTTCCCTGATCAGCACCATGTTGTCGAAGACGTCCACGAGGTAGATGCCCCGCAGCCCGCCTCGCGGCTGCATCGAGACCAGGAAGTACTTCCCTGCCCCGAGCCCGGTCGACGGGTCGCCAAGCGGATAGGGGTGCAGGAACTTCGGCCACGAGCTTCGCGTCAGCCCGTCGCGAATCAGCGGCTCGACCTTCTGCCCGTGGCCGGGAATGCGCTGGACGACGCCGTCGGCCTCCTGCGTGCCCAGGGCCGTTTCGAAGAGGATCAGTTCCCCGGCTCGCCGCGTGTCGTGATGCCCCACGACGATGCCGATGGCCTGGGTCGGGTGCCCGGGAATGGGCCGGGCGTAGAAGATCGAGTTCGGCCAGAACGAATTGCTGCCGTAGAACGACCGCTGGTTCGTCCCGTCGGGGTTCATGGTGAAGAGCATCCGGGAGTTGGAGTGCGGCAGGTCGGTGTACTCCCATCGCGAGTAGAGTATCCGCCCGTTTTCCATCACGGTCGGGTTCCAACTGTGATCCTGATCGAAGCAGAGCTGGCGTGTGTTGCCCCCGTCGGCGTCCATGATGAACATGGTGGCGACCGGAGCGCTGCCCCGGACGCACGGCACCGCCACGCAGGGCGCCGTCGAGGTGAACATGATCCGCCCGTTGGGCAGGTAGCAGGCGTCGTAGTTGTTGGTGTACGGTTCGTCTTTCTTCGTGTGCGAGACCTGGCGCAGACCCGTGCCGTCAACTTGGCGCGCCGTGGACGGGTCGAGTCTGCTCTCGAAGATATGCCACGCCCCGCCCGCCTTCGGCATGGAGAAGAGCATCTTGTCGGCGTTGAAGTGCAGGTCGACCTCGCCGACATATTCGTCCCTGTCGGGGCGGAACAGCGTGGTCAGCTTGCCCTCGGGCGACACGGGCGACAGGACGGCGATGTCGTTGCCGTAGCCGGTCTTCCGCAGGCTCGAGTTGCTCTGCCAGTTGGCCGGCAAGCCGACGTTCCTGGCGCTGCGGCGCACCACGAGCAGCTTGTCGAAGTCCAGCAGCGGATTGGCCAGAAGGGCCTCGGCCTGCAAGGCGCGCAAGGCCTTGGTGCGTTCGTCGCCGGCCGGCTCGCGGGCGAGCTTCTCCAGGCGCGCGAGGTACTCGGCGCCCTTGGGGTAGCGGTCCTTGAACGTGGCGGTCAGGTCCTTGATGGCCAGGCGAAGGGCGTCCACGTTCGCCCCGAGCGGAACGCGCTTGCCCCTCGCGGCGGGTGCGGCAACGTTGACCGTCACCGCCTTGCCCTTGGGGTATGTCGCCATGTCCGTGGCGTCATACTTGTCCAGGACGCGGAAAGCCGAACTGCCGTTCCGCCTCGCCCCGGCGCCGATGCCGACGTGCGCCTCGAAGCGCACGTACTTGCCCCCGAGCGCAAACCGCAGCGCGCTGGGGGCGTGGGCGAAGAACCCGCGCTTGAAGGTCTTGCTCCCGATCTGCAGCGCCCCGCCGGTCAGTCCGCGGTTCAGCATCAGGCTGCCCCAGCCGGTCTTCGCCGAGACGGGCTTGAGCGTCGTCATGTCGACCCGCTTGCCCGCCGTGTCGATCAGCACCGGGTCGCCCCAGGCGGCGCGGTCGTGGTGGTAGTCGTCCCGACCGACCGTCGCCAGAAGCCAGAGGTCCTTCAGGCCCGTAACGTCGGCCGAGATCTTCTGGGGCTGTTGCCCGCCGCGAATGACCGGCGTGGTGACGATCGCCTTGATGGCGAACGTCTTGGCGGGCTTGGTCTTCCTGGCCCGCCTGGGTTTGGGCTTGGTCCTGGCGACGGCCTGGAAGGCGACCGCCGCGGTCAACAGTACGATGAGTGCTCGCACGAGGTGTCGTCGCATACGCATGGATCAGGCCTCTCAATAGTCCTTCTGCCGGTATCAGCAATCGGTATAGTATACCCTATCTTGAACGCGGAAATCGACAGTCATCCTTCGCTGAAGCTGCGAAGGACACATCGGCAATGGTAGGTCCCTGATGGCCTGTCCTTGGTTCATCTTTGCCGGCGGCGGCACGGGCGGACACCTGTATCCGGGCCTGGCCGTGGCGGCCGAACTGACGGCCCTGGCCGGCCGGGCCAAGATCGTCTTCGCCTGCTCGAACCGCGCGATCGATCGGCGAATACTCGATCCGCTCAGCTACGCCGTCGTTCCCCAGCCCGTCCTGCCGATACCCAACCGTCCGGGCAAGGTCTGGCGGTTCTTTCGTGCGTGGCTGTCGTCTCAGCGGCAGTCTCGTCAGATGGTGTTGGACCTCCGCCCGCGGGCGGTTCTGGGCCTGGGGGGGTTCGCGGCGGCTCCGCTGGTTCGGGCGACGGCCCGGGCCGGCATCCCCACCGCCCTGCTGAACCCCGACGCCGTCCCGGGAAGGGCCAACCGGTACCTCGCGCGGAGAGTCGACGTCATCTTCACGCAGTTCGACGCCACCGCCGACCGGTTCGCGGCGCCCCTGCGGGCCAAGGTCAGGGCGGCAGGGTGTCCGATTCGCAAGGGCTTCGCGTCGGCCGACCGCGCCGAGGCCGTCGCGCATTTCGGCCTCGATGCGGACCGAAAGACGCTACTGGTCTGCGGGGGCAGCCTCGGGGCCGAGGCTATCAATGCCGCCATCCGCGAGCTTGTTCGGGGCCTGCTGGGTGAGTTCCTGGAAGCGAGCTGGCAGGTGGTTCATATTACGGGGCGCTCCCGCAAAACCGCAAGCGGGGCCGCAAGCGGTGATCCGCACGTTCAGTGCCTGGAGTACTGCGACCGGATGGCCCTGGCGTTGTCTTCGGCGGACCTTGCGGTGGTCCGAGGGGGGGCCTCGACGATAGCCGAGCTGACCGCCACGGGCACCCCGGCCGTCGTGGTGCCCTACCCGCATCACAAGGACCGCCAGCAGGTCCTGAACGCTCAGCCGCTCGCCGAGGCCGGCGCCGCGGTCGTCTGCGAGCAGACGGCCGAACCGCTGGCCGGGCCGCTCGGAAACGTGCTGCGGGAGATCCTGGCCGACCCGCAGCGTCTGGCCGACATGCGGGCCTCGGCGCAGGGCCTGGGCCGGATGGGCGCGGCCGCCCAGGTCGCCCGGTGGATGATCGGCCGGTGGCCAGAGGCGCTGGTTGGCAACGGCGCGGACACACAGAACAGGAGGCTTGGGCTGTGAAGGGACAACGAGCGGGATGGCACGGATTAGCGGATCAGGGGGATTCGAGACGGCGCCAACGACAGAGCAACAGCAGCAAAGGGGACCGGGCAGAAACGGAAACTGCTGTTGTTAGCGTTGCTCTCCCCCAGAATCCCTTCATCCGTGCCATCCCGCTCCTTGTTGTTCTTTGGCCGGCAGACCAGTCCGGCTAAAGCCGGCGCGGCGGACAGGGCGATAAACCTAGCATGGCGTGCGGGTCGTGCAGATTATTCATGCGCGCCCGGCGGTAGCGGTTTGACACGGCGGTCTTGTCTGGATAGAGTGCGGGAAGGTATGGATACCGAACGGGAAATCACGGATTGTGCGGTGGCTCACATCGAGAGCTTCGTTGGGAGGCGGATTCACCTGATCGGCCTGGGCGGGTCGGGCATGCGGGCGCTGGGGCGGATGCTGATCGATCGCGGCGCGGTGGTGAGCGGCTCGGACATGCGCCCCAGCGCGGCGCTGGACCGCCTGGCCGACTGCGGCGCCGACGTGTACGTCGGCCAACACACCGAGAACATCGCCCCGGACCGCGAGCTGGTGGTGTACTCGGCGGCGATCCGCGACCAGAACCCCGAGCTCCTGGCCGCCCGGGACCGCGGGCTGGAGGTGCTCAAGTACAGCCAGATGCTCGGGCGCCTGATGGCCGCAGGCACGGGCATCGCGGTGGCGGGGACGCACGGCAAGAGCACGACCACGGCGATGGTGGCCTACGCCCTGACGCAAGCCGGGGCCGACCCGAGCTACATCGTCGGCGCGACGGTCGAGCAGTTGGGCGGTCCGAGCGGGGCCGGGGCGGGGCGGCACTTCGTCGCCGAGGCCTGCGAGTACGACCGCAGCTTCCTGAACCTCCATCCGCACTACGCGGCTGTGCTGAACGTCGAGGAGGACCACCTGGACTGCTACGACGGTCTGCCCGCCATCGTCGAGGCGTTCAGGGCGTTTGCCTCGCTCGTGGCGCCCGACGGCGTGATGGTCGTCAACGGCGAGGACGCCGAGGCCCTCGATGCCGCCGAAGGGGCCTCCTGCGCGGTCGAGACGTTCGGCTTCGCGGCCGACTGCACCTGGCGAGGGGTCAACGAGTCTCCCGTCCGCGGGTGCTTCGCCATGGACATCTTGTACGATGCGCGGGAGTTCGGCCGGGTGAGGCTGTCGCTTCCGGGCAGGCACAACGCGTATAATGCCCTGGCCGCAACCGCACTGCTGCACCATGCGGGGCTGGAGGCGACGATGATCGCTTCGGCCCTGGGCGGCTTCCAGGGAGCGCGCCGCCGGCTGACCCTGAAAGGGCACGCCGCCGGCGTGACCGTGGTGGACGATTACGCCCACCACCCCACCGAGGTGGCCGCCTCGCTGCGGGCCCTCCGGGAGCATTACCGACCCCGGCGACTGCTGTGCGTCTTCCAGCCCCACCAGCACAGCCGAACCCGGTTCCTCCTGAAGGACTTCGCCCAGAGCTTCGGGCAGGCCGACGAGGTCATCGTGCCGGACATCTATTTCGTTCGGGACAGCGAGCGGGAGCGGGAGTGTATCTCGTCGGAGGACCTGGTGTCGCAGATCAGGCTGAACGGCGGGACGGCGGTGTACAAGAAGGCGTTCGAGGAGATATCGGCCCACCTTCACCGGACGCTGGAGGCGGGCGACCTGGTGGTGACCATGGGCGCGGGAAATGTATGGGAACTCGCAGATGGGATTGTTCGCTGGCTTAAAGAAGATCGTCACGACGGATGAGCCGCTCGCAGACCGCACCTGGCTGCGGATAGGCGGACCGGCAAAGTACTTCATCCAACCGCAGGACATCGAGCAGTTGACCGAGGTCGTTGCGCGGTGCCGAGACAACGAGGTTCCGATGTACGTTCTCGGCAGCGGGGCGAACCTGCTGATCGACGACGCCGGCGTCAAGGGGGCGGTGATCTCCCTGCGACAGGGGCAGTTCATGCAGACCGAGTTCAACCCGACGGGCGTTCGCGCCTCGGCCGGGGCCGACATGGGCAAACTCGTCCTCCGCTGCGTCCGCGAGGGCCAGTCGGGGCTCGAGGGCCTGACGGGCATTCCCGGCACGGTCGGCGGGTGCGTCTGGATGAACGCCGGGGGGGCCTTCGGGGACATCGGCAGCGCAATCGATTCGATCGACGTCATGACCGAGACCGGCGAGGTCTTCACGCGGTACCGCGACGACCTGGCCTTCGCCTACCGCAGAACGAACATATCAGCCAAGTTCATCCTCGCCGCCCAGTTCCGCCTGACGGAAGACGATCCACAGCGGATCCTGAGGCAGGTCAAGCAGATCTGGATCTACAAGAAGAACAGCCAGCCCCTGGCCCACCGCAACGCCGGGTGCGTCTTCAAGAACCCTCGCGGCCTGTCGGCCGGGGCGCTGATAGACAAGGCCGGCCTCAAGGGGCACAGGGTTGGCGGCGCGCACGTGTCCGAGAAGCACGCCAACTTCATCCTTGCCGAGGCCGGCACCCGCGCCAGTGACGTGCTCAAGCTCATCAACATCATTCGTGAGACCGTCTACAAGCGGTTCGAGGTCTACCTGGAACTCGAACTGGAGGTGTGGTGACATGGAGGCCGTGCAGCAGGCCACCGAAGACCATATCGTTCAGATCCCCCGCACCGGTCGGGCACTGGACATCACCGTCCTGATGGGCGGGCCGTCCACGGAACGCGACGTCTCGCTGGACAGCGGGCGGGCCATCGCCGACGCCCTCGAGCGGGTCGGACACCGCGTCAGCCGCGACGATATCCTCCCGACCGACACCCGCGCCCTGGACCGCGAGGGTGTCGACGTGGTCTTCATCGCGCTCCACGGGGAGTTCGGCGAGGACGGGCACGTCCAGGCACTCTGCGAGGATCGCGGCCTGGCGTACATCGGCTCCGGGCCGCGGGCGAGCGAACTGGCGATGGACAAGGCCGCCGCCAAGCAGGTGTTCCGCCGAGAGGGCCTGGCCACGCCCGACTGGATCATCGTGGAAGAGTACGACGACCCGGCCGAGGGGGCCGAACGCGTCGCGGCGATGGACATGCCCGTCGTGGTCAAGCCCGTGAGCGGCGGGTCCAGCGTCGACGTGACAATCGCCCGCGACGCCGACGCCCGAGACCGGGCGATGGAGAACCTGCTGGATACCTACTCCCGCGCGATGATCGAGCAGTTCATCGACGGGCGGGAACTGACGGTGGGCATCCTCGGCGGCCAGGTGCTGCCGATTATCGAGATCGTCCCGCCGGAGGAGTTCTACGACAAGGCCGCCAAGTACACCGACTGCGGCACGCAGTACGTGTTCGATCACGGCCTGGACGCGGGGGCCGTTCGCGCGACCCAGGCGGCCGCCCTGGCAACGCACGACGCCCTGGGATGCCGAGACCTGTCAAGGGCCGACATCATGCTCGACGCCGCCGGCACGCCCTGGGTGCTCGAGGTCAACACGATACCGGGCTTTACGAGCCATTCGCTGCTTCCGATGGCTGCGGCGAGAGTGGGTATATCGTTCGATCAGTTGGTGGACGGCATAGCGGCCATGGCGCTGGCCCGGCACGAGGCCGAGTGACGCGATCGCCCGTGCCTCGCGTCCGGACCGGGCCGAAACAGAAGTGATGTTGCGAAAGAAGAGCAAACCGAGGTCGCCGCGAAAGGCCCCGGCCAAGGGCAGGTCGCGCTCGGCGGATCGCCCGTCGTGGGCGGGGTTGATGTGGCTGTCGCTGCGCGAGCGGCACGGCGCCGGGGCCAAACGCTGTGCGCGCATGGCACTGGCGGTTGCGGGGGTATGCACGGCCGTCGCGCTGGGTCTGCTCGCGATGGAGCATCATGTCCTGGCCCGTCGGCAGGCGGGCCCGAGCGAGTTCCGGCTTCGGCTGTCGGCCCGCCCGGAGTGGATGCCGCGGTCGCTGGCCCGGGCGCTGGTGGCCCGGCTGACCCCGGCCGACAGCGGCCCGCGCGACCCGAACCTCACCCGGAAGGTCTATCACGCCGCCAAGGCCGACCCCTGGGTCCGCCGGGTCACGCGGGTGGTGCGGCGCCCGAGCGACGATCCCAACGTGGCGATCGTCGAGCTTCAGGCCGAGTTCAGAAAGCCCATCGCGTGCATCCAGACGCCCAACGGCCCGCGGTTCCTGGACGCCGACGGCATCCACCTGCCCACCGACCAGGTCCCGCGCTGGGCGGCGCGGTTCCGTCACGCCGACGGGACCGTACGCCAGGTCTGTTTCGTCAGTGACCGGGACGTCCCGCCGGGCGCTCGCGCCAGGCCGATCCACTACATCAAGATCAGCGGCGTCAAGGCCGGCCCGCCCGAGTTCGGGCACACGTGGCCCGGGGAGGACCTTGCGGCGGGCATTCGCCTGGCGGCCCTCGTGGCCGGACGGCCTTACGCCAACCAGATCGCCGTCGCCGACGTCCGGAACTACGCCGGGAGAATGCTCAAGCAGGGCGAGCCGCACCTGAGGTACTTCGCCCAGGTCGGCCGAGGAAACACCACCGAGATCCGCTTCGGGAGGTTTCCCGAGCCGGGCGGCGACCACAACGTCCGGACCGAGCGCAAGCTGTCGTACATCGACGCGTACGTGGGTCGGCACAACGGTCGGCTGGCCGGGCTGCACAGCTACATCGACCTGCGATTCGACGAACTGCATGTCAGCGTCTACTGACCCATCCCGGCCCGGGCGGGGGTGCATCTGCCCGTGGCGGCCGGCGGGACTGCTGTATCTTGCGGCCCTGCTGGTCGGGCTGGGCGCGGGGCTGTGGCCCGAGAGGCTCTGGCCGGCCCTGGCCGAGACCGCCGCCGCCCCGCTGCCAACCCTCCAGACACTCGCCCTGGCACAACTGCTCTTCGTTCTGCTGGTCTATCCCCTGGTGCTGCTGAAGCGCTTCGGCACCTCAGAGACGCCCCCCGCGGGCGCCGCCGTGCCCTACTGGCGGCCCGTGCTGGCCGAGTCCGCCGTGTTCATGGTCCTGGCCGTCCCGTTCTACGTACCGGCGGCCTTCCTGGCCGACGCCACCGCCCGGGACGTTCTGCGCCACGCGATCTGCATCGGGTCGTTCTTCCCGCTGGCCTGGCTGGCCGGGGCGCACGGCGCGCACGGGCGGCGCGGCGCGTGGGTGGTAACGCTGGGGCTGCTGGTCGCGGCGCTCGGCATGCCAGCCGCGTGCTACATCGCCGCCGAGTTTCTCACCCCTCCACTGGCATACTGGCTGTCGTGCGCGACCCCGGCGGTGCTGGTCTGGGACACCGCCGCCGCCCGGGGCGCCTCCCTGCTGCCGGCCCCGCTGTGGGCCTGGCTGGGCTGGCTGGCCGTCGCCGCCGGCGCCGGCGTCCTCGGCGCGATGATCCCCCCGCGCCGCGGCGCCACCGAAAGCCCCGCGCACGTCGATTAGCAAAAGCCCTTGTCTTGCCCGGCCGATACGTCTATCATACCCGCGCGGCACGGGCCGGCTCACCCGACCCGCCCGCCAGGCCGACCTAGCTCAACGGTAGAGCACAGCTTTCGTAAAGCTGAGGTTCTCGGTTCGAATCCGAGGGTCGGCTTTCTTCATGCGCCCGATACGGGTATCGAAAACGGGGACTGGCTCGGCAGCGCCTTGTCCGCCGAAGCCTCGGCGAAGGCGGAAGCGGACGTGCCTGTCCCCCTTTTCGACCGGCGGGGGGACCTGCCAAGCCGCGGATGTTATTGGCGGAGGTTTGGGGCCGGGTACTTGACATTGCAGGGGGAGTAGATCGTATGATAGGCAGATGGCAATAAGAGTCGCCCAACGTCGATGAAAGGGGCTGAGATGATAGGGCCAACGCGTCGCCGCAAGAAGGTCTGGATATTCGCACTTCTGATTGCAGTCATGGTGGCGGCCGGTTGCGAGCCTCCTCAGGGAAGCGTCTTCCGGTCTTCTGATGGGCGTCTTCACGTATCTCCTTCCCCCCCCACGAAGACAGTCAAGCCGTATGCTATCGCATGTGACATAAGGGCCGTTCGCGTTGCTGATGGTTCTGTTCTGGGCAGTGCAACAGGTGAGGCGAAGGGCGAGAAGATTGGCGCACTGGCCGAGGCCCTGGCTGGCAAAGTGAGAGAGGCTATCCTCATCAAAGGGGAGACGATAGCCGTAGTGAGCCTGCGGAATCGGTCCGGCACGAAAGATGCACGGGTCGTAGCGGATGAACTGGCGGACAAACTCACGGGCGCCCTCGTCAGTCTGAACTGGTTCAAGGTCAAGGAACGACTGGATCTTCGAGCCATCCTCGATGAGAAGGATCTTGGAGAAGCGGCGGTAGTGAAGAACGACGCCGTGAAGAAGAAGCTGACGAATGTCAAGTACGTCGTCGTAGGCGCGGTAACCGTGACCGAGACCAAGGAGTGAATCAATCCTTCAACTCGAATGGTCGGCGTCTCACCTCACCTCGGTCGTGTAATCTGGCATACCCGGCAAGTGCGTCGGTAGGACGTCGAACGTGCGTTAGTGGAGGGCAATTGCCGCTCGGCGTGCTCCACCGACTCTTTCCGGTCACTTCACGTTCCACGTCTCCAGTGGGCGCCCGCTAATGCGGCGGCGCTGACCAGGCCCGAGCGCGACGTGCTCCAGGCGATGGCCGAGAGTCCGTACGAGACGATGCTGCAGGTCGACGTGAGCGCCGCCGCCGGCTACGGCAAGCACGTTGTCCGCGGGGTCCTGCGGCGGCGGCGGGCCCCGGAGCTGATCCACCGGCCGCTCGGCCCGCGCCGGGGCGACGCCCTGACGGCCCGGGGCCGGCAGATCGCCGTCGGCGGAGGCCCGAGGCAAAAGGAGTAGACTACTTCTTCTCGGCTGAGATGGAGTAGTCCCGCAGAAGATGCCTGCAATGGGCCTCCCGCGTAAGTATAATATTCCTGACAGGTTACGGTGAGCCAAGTAACGCCAGAAACCGGTTCGTAAAGCTGAGGTCCTGGGTTCGAATCCCAGGGTCGGCTTCTCTGATGCGCCCTCGCGGGGCGCGTGTCAACCTGCACGTCTCCAGGTCTCAGTTCGGCGCCCTACTGGCAGAAGTGCGTCCAGATGATCATGGCGGTGATGCCGGCCAGGGCGAGCAGGGAAACCAGGACCAGCAGGACGTTCTGCCAGGTGATCCTGGTCGAGGGGATGTGCTTGACGAAAGGCTTGGGCGGCGCGCCGACCGGTTCGGGCGCGTCGTCGTCCTCGGGACGGATGGCGGGGTAACGGTCGGTCTCGAACTCGGCGACGGCCTCGATGGTGACCAGGTCGAACTCGTCGATATCCGGCTCCCGGGCGGTGGTGGGCGGGGGCGGGGCGGCGGCGTCTTCTTCCGGCTCGTCGCCGCCCAGGGCCGCGACCAGGGCCGAGACGTTGTCGTCGGCCTCGGGCCGGCGCTCGCCGGGAATGGTCACAATCCTCTGGCAGTGCGGGCATCGCCCGTTTCGCCCGGCGTGGGCCTCTCTGACCCGAACCGACCCCTTGCAGTATTCACAGACGAACCGAAGCATGACTGTCTCGATGTCCTACATTTCACGCCACCCGGGGCGTGCGGGTTTAGCCGCCTGCGCCGGCTGGAGCGCCGCGACGGGGATGATGGCCCGTTCGGTTGCGGCGTCGTTAAGCGGCCGGTCCGCCGAAAACCGCATGACGCATCCGTGCTCGTGGTCGCAGGCCAGCGTGATCGCCCGACGCCCGACGCGCGCATAGCCCTCGGGCGAGTGCACGTGCCCCAGGATGAAGAATGCGGCGTCCAGCCGGCCGGCCAGCTCGTCGATCAGTTCCTCGGTATGCTGACGGCCCCACGTCCACTCGTAGACCGCGCCCCCGCGCTTCAGATCGTCCGGGGCGTAGGGGCGCTGGAGGACCTCGAAGCACTGTTCGGTCAGGCGCTGCGGCGAGGGCAGGGAGTGGCAGATGAACGTGCCGTTGGGGCACATGACCGCCAGCGGGAGCGAGAAGAGGAACTCCCCCAGCGCGTCGGCGACCTCGGCGGCGGCGTCGCCGAAGGCGAACTGGAGGCCCTGCGCGAAGAGCTTGCATGACGGCCGACCCGCACGCGTCACCTCCCGTCCGGTCAGTTCGGCGACGTCGTGGTTGCCCAGGAGGAACACGACCTGGCGGGGGTGGGCGACCTTGAGCCTGACGGCCCGGATGAGCACCTCGATGCTGCGGTCGTGCCCGGTCCGCGGATCGACGGGCCCGTGGATGATCTCCTGGAGGATCAGTCGAGTGGGCGCCTCGGGCGCGAGGTCGGCATGGGCGCGGATGCGGTGCAGGGCCGACCGATTCCCGTGGATGTCCCCGGTGGCGATCACCTCGTCGCCCGGCTCGAGATACACGACGTTCCCGCGACGCCGGTCGTCGTCGGCGTTGAGGACGGCGGCCTGTCTGAAGACGTCTGCAACCGGATGCGGCACGTTGGTTTCCTGGAGCTATGCGTCGTGCTTCTTAAGCGTGTGTGCGATCAGCCCGAGCCGCGATACCACCTCGTTCATCGACCGCGGGCGCCGGTCGGCCGTCACTTCCGTGCAGTCCCGGATCAGCTTGCTCAGCGACATCGGCACGTTGGGGTTGACTTTCTCGGGGGGCACGACGGCCATGTCGGAGACGAGCGTGACGGCGCCCTTTTTCGGCAGCGCGGTGGGGATGGCGCGTCCGGTGAGGGTCCAGTAGAGCGCGGCGGCGAGGTTGAACACGTCGGTTCGCCCGTCCAGGGGCCGGCGATGGACCTGCTCGGGGGCGATGAAGTCCGGCGTGCCCTGGATGCGCTCCTTTATCGTGCCCTGGGGGCAGCTCTGGCCCATGTCGATGATCTTCACCCCCCCGTCCGGGGCAACAATGATGTTGTTCGGCTTGATGTCGGCGTGAACGAAGCCGTGGTTGTTCATGTGGGCCAGCGCCTTGCCCACTTCGGTGAAGATGCGGACGATCTCGGCGACCGACTCGGGCCTGTCCTCCTGGATGGTGGTGCCCTCGCAGAACTCCATCACCAAGTGCACTTCGCGCACGGACAGCCAACGCTTGACGCGTCGAATCCGGAAGATCCTCCGAAGTGTGTCATGACTGAACTGCGAGGCAATGTTATATTCGTTGACGGCTTGGGCGAGGAATTTCGCATCGCCTGGCTCGCGCTTGACCACGCGCTTCAGGGCAAGGATCTCGCCGCCGTGACGGTCCTTGATCTGCCAGATTGTGCTTCGGGCCCCGCTGCCAAGGTATCGCGTCACCTGGTAGCCAGGAACCTCCAGCGTTTTCGGTACGCTCATGGTTACGGACTTCTGTTTGGATGAAGGATGGATGATGCCCGTATGATACTACTATAAGTATACTCCCCACTGACCGTCGTGTTAAGGGCATTCTTCAAGAAGTTTTGTGCACCGCGCCCGGACGGTCTCCTGCCCGCGGCCGAAACCGCCTCGGGGTGTCTGCTTGTCGCCCGCCGGAGGCTCGAGTACAATCCCCCCGCCCCACCAGCGGGACAAGAGGCGGCATGAAACGCAAGAAAGTACTCCTCGTAGCGGTCAAGATGGCGCTGGCCGCCGTGCTGCTGACGTGGGTGCTCGGCAAGACGCACTGGCGGGACTATGTGGTCACCCCGGCCGCAAAGACCTACCCGGTGCTGAGGCACCTTCCGGCCCGGGAGGCCTACCTCGTGTCTACCGGCATGCTGTGGTGGCGAGCGGAGAGGGAAATCCCCTGCCGCGATCTCGTGCCCGCGGACGACTCGGCCGCCGAGGCGAAGTACCTGCACAAGGGCTTCGCCTCCTGCATCGTCGGCATCAACAGGGTCCTTCTGGCCCTGGCCATCGGGAGCTTCCTGTGCCAGGTTCTGGTCACGGCCGTCCGGTGGTGGGTGCTGCTGCACATCCAGAACATTGTCGTCGCCCTGTGGGAGGCGGTCCGCCTGACGTTCCTGGGGACGTTCTTCAACTTCATCGTGCCCGGCACGGTGGGCGGGGACCTGGTCAAGGCGTACTACGTCTCGAAGCACACGCCGCAGAAGGCGGCCGTTTTGGTCAGCATCTTCGTCGACCGGTTCCTCGGCTTCGCGGAACTGTCGCTTCTTTCGGCGGGTATGACGGCGGCGGCGCTGCTGGTCGGGCTGAGCGACGCGGACCAGTTGGCCCGGCCGATCGTGGCCATCGCCGTGGTCCTGGCGGCGCTGGGCCTGGTGCTGACGTTTCTCCTGAGCGCCCGTTTCCGCCGGGCGCTGCACCTTCAGAAGCTCTACGGGCGTCTGCCCATCGCGCATCACATCGTCGCGGCGGGCGACGCGGTGGGCCTGTACAGGCGCCGGATGGGCACGCTCGGCAAGGCCGTCGCACTGACCGTTGTCGCCCACGTGTTCTTCGTCGGCGCCATCGCCCTGGTCGGCATGAGCCTGTCCCTCGACGTGCCGTGGTACAGCTACTTCATCTTCGTCCCGCTGATCTACATTGCCGCCGCCGTTCCTGTAACCCCCGGCGGGGTGGGCGTGATCGAAGGGCTCTACGTGGCCCTGTTCGTCAGCGCCCGGTGCACGTCCAGCCAGATCCTGGCCCTGGCGCTGCTGGCCAGAGCGATCCCCATGTTCTGGGCGCTGCCGGGCGCCATCGTCGCCGTCACGGGCCCCAGGCTGCCCGAAGTCGAGGTGATCGAGGCCGAACTGGGCATCGAGGACGACTGACCGGCGTGCATCGGCTCGGGGGCGGGGGCGAGTGGTTTTTCGCGGGCGTTCGCGCGGCGTGGCTTCGGCCGCTGCGGCGGCGCAAACGTCCTGCAAACCGTTTCTTGTGCCTTCAAAGGCCGGCGCGCACCGGCAGTATTCAAGTCAACAAGGCAACCGGCCGACATGACTACGGGGCCCGGGCCGTGGTGGCGACTCGACCGGTCCATCGCCCGGGCAGGGAAGGTATGACGATGGGCGCGCTGCAGGAACTGAACCCGATGCAGATGAGCGAGGCGCTCGTGGCCGCGTGCGAAAAGCGCATCCCGGTCACGACGATGCTCCATCGTGGCGAGATATGGCTGAACATGCGCAGCCGATTCCTGGCCATTGACGGGGCGAGGCTGATCTTCGAACTGCCGAGAATAGACGGGGACAAGCCGATAGAGGACCTGGACCCGGCGGAGAAGCTCGGCATGAGCTTCAAGCACAAACACCACAAGCACCTGTTCAGCACGACGGTCCTGACGACCCAGGACTTCCAGGGCCCTGAGGGCAAGACAGCGGCGATGGCGGTCGGCTGCCCGATCACGATGCAGCGGATACAGCGGCGAGCGTATTACCGCGCCGTCGTACCGCCCAACCGCATCGTGCGGGTGTCGTTCTGGTTCGGCGGCCGCGATTCCGAACCGTCCGGGACGACAGCGGAGCAGCCGGTCTGGTCCGCAAAGGTCGAGGATATCAGCGCCGGAGGGTTCCTGGCCAAAGTCCGCAGCGACGTGGGCATGGTGTTGGACGTCGGGGACATGGTGGGGCTGCGGATGACATTCGGGCTGTCGGCCGAGTCCTTCTACGCCGACGCGCAGTTCCGCCACGCGCAGCAGGTCCCCGACGGGGCGCTGGTGGGGTTCCAGTTCATCGGGCTGGGGCAGAGTCCCGAGAGCAAGAACGCGTTAAGACTCATCACGGTCAAGGTCAGCGAGTACCAGCGATTGGCGCTTCGCCGCACCGCGCCGCGGTGAGCGGCTGCCGCCCCGAATGACGCCCTGGGATCCCCGCTCGGTCGTGCCCGCCACCTCGGGCGATCGCGGTCTTGAGAAGAGGGCGTGCGGTCTGGTCGCCGCTCAGCCGCTGATCGCACCCGACGACAGGAACTCCCTGAGCCTCAGGAACTCCTGCTCGAAGTGCTCCAGGAAAATCGCGATGCCTTCGAGTCTTCCCAGCTTGGCCTCGGTCTCGAGTTGAGCGGCAGCTTCTGTAAGGGGCTGGGCCATCAGATTCGCCGCACCGCCCTTGATCTTGTGGGCCTCCCGGGCCAGGCCCGGCGCGTCATCGTCGGCAATGGCCTGCTCCATGGCGTGAATCTGCCCGGCGACCTTCTCGAGGAACTCCTCGCCGACCGTCTTGACCAGTTCGGCGTCTCCACAGAACTCCCGGACGGCCTTGTCGTAGTCCATGGGCTCGGCCGGGCCGGGGGAGGCTTGCGCCTGGTCTCGTTCGCCGGCGTGGTCGGGTTCCCGGCCTGATGCGTCGGGGGCCTGGGGCACGGGAGCGGGGACGTGTGTGCCGCCGCGCAGGGCGCACCAAGTGGCCAGGGCCCGGTGAAGGGCAGCGTTCCGCATCGGCTTGGTGATCACGTCGTTCATCCCCGCCTGGAGACAGGCCCTCCGCGAATCGGCATCGGCGTTGGCCGTCAAGCCGATAATCGGCACCTCCTCGTACCCCGCGTTCTTGCCCCGAATCTCCGCCGTCGCCGTCAGGCCGTCCATTTCCGGCATCTGCATGTCCATGAAGACCACGTCGAACCGGCGATCCTTGCACAGGTCGACGGCCTGGCGCCCGTTCTCCACGATGGTCACCGTGTGTCCGGCGGCTTCGAGGTGCATGCGGATGACCTGCTGGTTGGTGGGGTAGTCCTCAGCGACCAGGACCGACACGGGCGGACACGAGACCTGGGTCGTTTTATCGCGCGAACCTTCGGTCTCCTTACGCCTGATCTCGTCGATGATTTCGTTGTCGCAGATGGCGGCCGGCAGGGTGAACCAGAAGGTGCTTCCCTTGCCCACTTGGCTTTCCAGCCCGACCTGCCCACCCATCAGGGCCACCAGTTCCTTGGAGATGGTCGTCCCCAGCCCCGTGCCCCCATACTTGCGTGTCGTGCTGCCGTCTACCTGCGTGAAGCTCTCGAATATCTTCGTCTGTTTGTCGGAGGCAATGCCGATCCCCGTGTCCACTACCGAAAAACGCAGAACGACGTGGTCTTCTTCGGCCTGCTCGGACACGGCCACATCCACGAGCACCGAGCCGGTCTCCGTGAACTTTATGGCGTTGTCGGTGAGGTTCAGCAGCACCTGCCTCAGGCGGAACGCGTCGCCCATCACCCACTCGGGAACGTCCGGTCCCACCGCCACTCGCAGTTCGAGGTCTTTGTCACGGGCCTTGGTGTTGCAGGAGCTGACCACCCTTTCCAGTACCTCGCTGGGCGCGAAGGGCTGCGACTCGATGTCGAGGCGTCCGGCCTCGATCTTGGCGTGGTCCAGAAGGATGTTGATCAGCTCGAGCAACAGGTCCGATTCAGAGAGAATCGTCCTGGACAGTTCCTTTGCCGATTCCAGGGTATCGGCAGCGGCAATGCCCTCGGCGAAGCCGATGATGCCGTTCAACGGTGTGCGGATCTCGTGCGAGACGTTCGAGAGGAACTGCGACTTGACCCGACTGGCCTCTTCGGCCGACTTCTTGGCACGCTGCAGGGCCATCTCGGACTGTTTTCGGACGGTGATGTCGCGGACCCCCGCCACGATGTAGCCCTGTTGTTCGCATTGAACGTATCGCATGCTGGTTTCGACGGGAAACGTCGACCCGTCCTTGCGACGGAAGCCGCCTTCCCGAGTCATCCGCCCGGTGCGACGAAGGCCTTCCACTTGCATGGTCCACGAAGGCATGTTGGGAACGTCCGTGCTAATACCCGGGATCGTCAGTTGGAGCAGTTCCCGGCGGGAGTACCCCAGGCTGATACAGGCCTGTTCGTTCACTTCCACCAGGCGAGCGTCCTGTGCGTCGGCCACGAGCACGATGTCGTTGGACTGGTCGATGAGGCGTTTGAACAGCTCCAGTCTTTCCTTTGTCGCCTTGTGTTCCTCGACCCTGCACATGAGTGATCCGAGGGCGCGCTTGAGTTCCTCGGTCCGCTGGGACAGTGTGTTGCCAAGCCGGGCCAGAAGGCACCGGAAGAACAGAAACAGCCCAATCCCGAGCATCAGGCAAATCAAGCTCACGTTCACGGTCGCCTGGCCGAGGGCGGCGTATCGGGCCGAGACGTCCTTCAGGACGATCATGTCCCCTATCAACCGGCCCCCCGCGTCCCGCAGATCGAATCGTCTGACCCGGTAGTCATGCCCACCTGCCGACAGGCTTCGCCCCGATTCGGCCCCATAATGGCGGCTCCGCGAGGAGCCAAGTTCCCCGGCCAGCCAGTGGACCACCTCGGCCGGCATCGGGTCCCCCGACCCGGCAATGAGGATGCGTCCGGGCAGTTCGGCCGGCCGGGCCGCGCGGCCGAGAACACTGTCCCGCTTGCCGCAGTCCATCGAATCGCAGAACTTCTCGTGAATGACCAGGTCTATCTGCACTCCGAGCGACCGGCAAAGGCGCTCTGTGGTGTGGGTCATCCCCTGGCCAAGTTCGACGTACCCGATCGTTTTCCCGTCGGCGTACCACGGGCGGACGGCCCGCAGCACCGGCCCGTCCTGACGGTCGATCTCGATGCCATAGGACGGCCTGCACGTCTTGAGGGCCTGCATCATGGTGAAGTTCTCGACGGTCCCTCCGGACGTGTCCGGGTCGTGGACGCGCAGGATGTTCACGCCCGAGGGGTCATGGAAAGAGAAATGCGTAATGCCGTGCTGGCTCCGCAGGCGGTCGAGCAGGCCCCGGGCCAGCGTCCCCACCCGCCCGCGGTCCCCTGCCGTCAGTGCGCCACGCAGGGAGTCATTGGCGACAATGACGTCCAGGGCCGTGCTCATCGCCTTGGCCTCGGCGGCCAGGATCCCCTCAAAATTCTCGGGCACGCGGGACAGGACATCGTCCGACCGCGTGGCGATGTCGTCCTTGGCCTTGATGTACAGCGCGGCCCCGAACCCCCCGATCAGACCGATCACCGTGATCGTCAGCGCGATCAGAATGCCGGTCTTGATCCTCTCCACAGGTGACACCTGCGATGTCACGGGCATGCCGAAGGGTCTGCCCCGTTCCCGATCTGACGGATCGTCCTGCTTCTTGGCCATAGTCATTCTCCTTTTTCCCGTCACGAACACAAATGTGCCCCCTTGCGGGACCGTTCGCTGGTGCCTCGCGCGGAACGACGCGCGCGACGTTGCGCTTGGCATCGATCCGCACTTGACGCTATCGGCTGCCGGAGCGGGGGGCTTGAGCAAGGCGAACGTATTGCCCGCCACCAGGGCCCGCATGAGGTTGTTTAACGTCCTCTTGAAGCCGGCCCCGAGAAGTGCCGACATGGATAGTGAGTGTTCGGCCGACGTGCCGGCCGGAGCCCGACGCCTGGGCGAGGGTATGCGCGTCGCATGCCACATGCGAAAGAGCCTGGGCGACGAAAGCGCTGCACGCCCCATGTGTACAAGGCGGAAACTGGAGGGACAGGCCAATGCAAGGCCAGGACGTTGAGAAGACCGCAACGGGGGGAATCCTGATCGCAGAAGACGAGCTGGTTGCCGCGGTCCGCCTCCACCGTGCCCTGGAAGAACTCGGCTACGAGGTCTTGACGGCGAAAAACGGGCGAGAGGCGCTGGATATCCTCCAGGGCGGCGACTGCCGGCTGGTCATATCCGATTGGGACATGCCGGGGATGGACGGCATCGAACTGTGCCGCGCCATCCGATCGGAGACCGTCGACCGGTACGTTTACGTCATTCTCCTGACGGCGAAGCGTAGCAGCGAAGATCTCGTGGCGGGTTTGTCGGCGGGGGCCGACGAGTTCATGTCGAAGCCCTTCCTGATGGAAGAGCTCCGTGTGCGTCTGCACACGGCCGAGCGGATCCTGGCCCTGGAGACGCGTGACCTGGTGATCTTCTCGCTGGCCAAGCTTGCCGAGTCGAGAGACCCCGAGACCGGCGCGCACCTGGACAGGGTGCGCAACTACTCGATGGTGTTGGCGGCGGACCTGGCGGCCCGTGGGAAGTTCCCCGACGAGATCACCCCGGCCTTCATCCAACTCATCTACCTCACCAGCCCGCTACACGATATCGGCAAGGTGGCCATCCCGGACAGCGTGCTGCTGAAGCCGGGCCGACTCGATCCGGAGGAGTTCGAGATCATGAAGACCCATGCGGCCGAGGGCGCAAAGACGCTGGACCTGGCGCTCGAGGAGCATCCGGGCGCGGAGTTTCTCCGCATGGCGAGGGACATTGCCGAATGCCATCACGAGCGGCCGGACGGGAAGGGCTACCCCAAGGGGCTGGTCGGAGATCAGATCCCCCTGTGTGCGAGGATATTCTCCATTGCCGACGTCTACGACGCGCTGGTCTCCAAACGCGTCTACAAGGAGGCCTTCAGCCACGATAAGGCCAGGGAAATCATCGTCGAGGGCGCCGGCACCCAGTTCGACCCGGATGCCGTCGAGGCCTTCCTGCGATGCGAACGGCAGTTCCAGGAGATCGTCCAGGCCCACCGGGAACGGGCTGAGGCGCCCCGCGAAGCAGCGCTGGTCGGCTGAAGCGCCTCGGCATCTCCGCCAGGTGCGGCGCGTGGTCTCCGCACGCGTCGTGCCGGCTGCGGTGTCATGATCCCGATCATCCCGACCTGCGATACCGGGCGCAGTGAGCTGGTCCGGACTCGTCCATCCGGGCAATATCGCTTGGGAAAGCACTCCCCCTCGGCCGATAGATATGCGCATGGCCGGGAACCGGACGATTGCAGGCGGTGCGGCGGCGCAACACGCCGAGGCGGTCGAGGCCGCTATCGTCCAGACGTTCGACGACGGGTGCGGCATTCGGCTTGCCCCGTCGGCCGGCGGCACGGGCCCAGGCGACGGTGACGAGGCCGTCATCGGGATCGTGTCGGTGGGCGGGGCCGCGGCGGGGACGACGTTCATGGCCCTGGGCAGGGGATCGGCCGCCGCCGCCGCCGAGGCCTTCCTCGGAACCACCGTCCCCTTCCACCACGAGGACACGTGCCGGGCCGTCGGCGAGGTGGTCGCTCTGTTCAGCGCCCGCCTCAAGGCGGCGCTTCGGCAGCGCCGCCTGCCGTGCGTCACGTCAACGCCGGCCGTGCTGCGTGCTGAGTCCCTCGGTGCGTTCATTGCCGAGTCGGCTCCGCGCGAGACGGCGTGCTTCTGCTGGCGGTCGGGCACGGTCTGGGTGGGCGCATTGGGCGGGGCGTGAGGTCGGCCCGCGCAACGGGAGAAGCACGCGACCGTCTCGGGGGACTCACCACGGACCGCACCTGACAACGCGATCCGCAATCCGCAATCGCCGGTCTTTGCATTGTCGCGGCGGCTAATGTATAGTACAGGATTGCTCGGTGCATGGTACGAGCGGGTACGTCACGGTATCTCAGCACAGGATCGATTACCCTATGACGATGCGGATCAACTGTCCGGAATGCGACGCGGTATTGAAGTTGCCTGAAAGTGCGGTAGGCAAAAAGCTGCGGTGCCCCAAGTGCCGCAACACGTTCACCGCCGACGTCGGAGGCCCCGACGAGTTGGAAGAAGTGGACTCCGCCCCGGCCCCTGAGCCGGACAATGCGTTGTCGGCGCTGGCGGCGCTGGCGGCGGCCAGCCAGGGCCGCGATGCAGACACCGCCCAGGACGCTGCCCCGGCCCCGCCGCCCCCCCCACCGCCGGCCCCCGAACCCGAACCAGAGCCGGAGCCGGAATCCGAGCCCGAACCGGAACCGGAGTCCGAGTCCGAACCGGAGTCGCTCGCCAGCCTTGAAGTGATCGACGAACCCGAGGATCAGGCGCCGCCGTCGTCCCTGCTCGAGCCTGCCGAGCCCGAGCCGCAATCTCCCCCCGTCTCGCAGCCGCCCCCCGCGGAGGGCGAACCCGCCGCCGGGTCTCTCCTGGAGCCTGTCGAGTCCGAGGCCGAGGCCGAACCCGAGGCCCGGCAGGAGTCGCCTGGCGAACCGCCCCCGGCCCCTCCGACCGAGCCGGAACCCGAGCCGGAGCCCGAACCGGAGCCCGAGCCGGAACCCGAACCGGAGCCGGAACTTTCGGAGGCCGCGGCGGACCAGGCCGAACCCCCGGCCGAGGCGTACGCGTACAGCGCCGTTCAGACGCGCGAGATGGCCCGCGTGGTCGACGCCGCCGAGGACGAGGCCTTCTGCGTCGAGGTCCTTCAATACAAGGGGCTTTCGGGCGGCCGGGCCGCACGCACGGCCGAGGCGCTGTACTACGCCGGCCAGGGCCAGGTCCGTCTCAAGCAGATCCGCGTCCATATTGACCAGGGCCGGGTCGTCGTCCAGCGCGGCCAGTTGCAGTTTGCCGCCGGGCGCGTTGACGCGAGCGGGCCGGCTGAGGCGTCCGGCCTGGAGACGTTCGACGGCACCGGGGAGGTCTTCCTCCAACCGTCCTTCGGGCACGTCATCATCCGCCGCCTGGCTGACGAGTCGCTGATCGTCAGCGCGGGGCTGTTCCGCTGCTGCCAGGGCGGCCTGACCGTCGCCGAGGCGCCGCCGGCCTTCGAGGACGGTCTGCCCCGGACGACGGTCTCGGGCACGGGCCTGTGCGTGCTGTGGTCGTCGGTGCCCGCCACCGAGATCCTCTGCTGCGAGCTGGCCGACGAGACGCTCCGCGTCGAGGCCGACCTGGTGTTGATGTACCGCCAGGCGGACACGCTGACGGTCGACCGGCCGCCCCAGGGCGCGGAGATGACCTTCAGCGGGTCGGGCACGGTGTGGATCGCACCGACGCGCGGGGTGTACGAGCGCCTGGCCGACGGCGGGTGGGCATAGCGCGGCGCTCAGCGGGGTGGCACCCTCAACCTGCCGGCCGGCAGGCAGACCGCAGTCCCGAAGATGGCATGAGCATAGACGACCTCCCTCGCGGGTCGAGTTAAACTCACCCGAAGAATGCTAATGGTGGCATTCAGAAAGTGGCGCCGAAGCGCCGGAAGGAGATCGCCATGTATCAAAGGAATGATACCGTGCTGGCGGTGGATTATCACGATCAAAATCTCGTCGTGCG
>Ga0180432_10003124_pt1 | contig 23952 bp, 26 predicted proteins | sample SS_ome_10_FD_132414 | JGI IMG/M metagenome (GOLD analysis project Ga0180432, IMG submission 132414) | Hypersaline lake sediment archaeal communities from the Salton Sea, California, USA - SS_1_MS_2 metaG | ecosystem: Environmental > Aquatic > Non-marine Saline and Alkaline > Hypersaline >... | reverse complement strand
GTCTTCGCCAGTATCGTAGCGCAACGCCCGAAGGTGGCTGCATCGAGTTCAAGTTGCCGGTATCGACCCGCGGAACGAGTAATCAACCGGGGTGCAACCAGATCCAGCATCCACCGCAGGTCCGGCGCCGCGACGAACTGCCAGGTGCGACGCATCACGTGGGTGCGAAGAATGCTACCGTTCGCAATGGCGGCTTCGATGATTGAGTCATTGGCCATGCCGACCGGCATACGGAGCCCCAGGGCCCACTTTGCCGCGGAGTAATCCTGTGCCTGCACCGCCCCGAGCCACGCGACTACATCAGACGCGTCCGAAAAGACGCTGCAAGAGATGCCCTGCGCAGACAGTCTCAGAGCTGCGAACGGCAGCCGTGGCTCAGCGCAAGCTGTGTGTGTCATGCTGCCGGCGGCCGGGTGATGGCGTCTGGAGGCACTCCGCGGACGCGGGTTCACCAGCCCCTCCGTGCGTCCTCGAGGCTCTTGCCAAACCAACAAGCCAACACATTTGATGGGGGAGTGAACGTGGCTCCGCAGGTAGGACTCGAACCTACAACCAGACGGTTAACAGCCGCCTGCTCTACCATTGAGCTACTGCGGAACGCAAAACGCGACGGGAATTATATCATGGCCACCAGTGTACGCGACAAGTCGCTACACTCATCCGTTCGGAACTTGGGTCTCGGTGCGAGAGGTTGGCTGCCGGACCAGGATTCGAACCTGGGCTAGAGGATCCAAAGTCCCCTGTGCTACCGCTACACAATCCGGCAGCGATGGTACTGCCGAAGGTCGGACTCGAACCGACACGGGAGTTGCCCCCCAACAGTTTTTGAGACTGCCGCGTCTACCATTCCGCCACTCCGGCCTGTCACAACGAGCAGGCAAGCCACGACGATTGGTGACTCTCTGCCCACCCAGCCGCGAGATTGTACCATACAGTCCTAACCGGCAGTCTCCTTACGCGGCCACTCGCAGAGCAACTGTTCGGGTATCCTGACGAACTCGTCGAGTGGGATGGTCGTCCATGTTTCAGTCTTGATTCCTGAACCGAGCTTCGCGAGCGACAGCGGCAGCTTTGCAGCAGACTTTTGGTCCGCCGCCTGGTACAGAATCATCATGTCGTACGGACCGAGCAGCCCGTACGCGCCAATCGTGGTGATGCCCATTGCGCTTATGTGCTGGGCTGCGTCCTCCCAAGCCTTCCCGAAATCGGTGATACTTTCAGACCCTTCAGAGGTAAACCTGATCAGTGTCACGTATGTCGTCTTCATACCGCGCTCCCAACAGCGAGTCCCTCGTGCCGTTCGAGATACCTACCTCAAATCAAGCACAGGACCGTAGCATTGTCAAATATCGCGGCAACCTCAGGCAGGCAACTGCCGTCCTGGGGCCAAGCGTGACACGTTTAGAACTCGCCAATACGGCATTCCGTGCACCATCTGTAGGGCAGAGAGGAAACAATGAGACGTGCTCGAAACGGGGCATGGGGGGTAGTGATGGTGCCGAGGATCAGAGTCGAACTGATGACACGTGGATTTTCAGTCCACTGCTCTACCACCTGAGCTACCTCGGCGTGCCGCTCAATTTACCATACGAGGACTGTATCGTCAACGTTCACCGTACGTGTGCCGTTTCAACGAGTGGGACGGAGTCTTTCGCTGCCTGATTCCGGGCTACCCGCTTCCCGGCTTGGTCATCGGGACACCTGACGCGCAGAGAGGACACTCCTCGGGCCGGAAGGAGATGGCCGGTGCCCTCAGGCAACTGAACAGTTCGACACCGAAATCCAATACCACCTGACTGCGGTCCACGAGTACCCCAACGCCAATCACATTCCCTTCATGCGCTCTGACTGCCTCGAGTGTTTCGTTGACGGACTTTCCTGTGGTCAGAACGTCGTCGACGATAAGAACTGTTTCGCCGCGTTCGATGGCGAAGTCTCTGCGGAGGACGCGGGACTCCCCCTGCTTCTCTGCGAAGATGCCTCGGACACCGAGCTGGCGGGCCGTTTCGAACGCAAGAATGACGCCGCCGGTCGTCGGACCTACGACCACGGTGGGTTGTCTTGCACGGAAGTGCGCTGCGAAGAGGGCGCAGAGTTGGCCAGTGTACTCGGGGTACTGGAGTATGCGGAACTTCTCCCAATACACGGGTGAGTGGAGCCCGGAAGTGAGTTGAAAGTGCCCCTCACGAAGAACGCCGGCTTTGCGGAATAGAGACTCAACTCCAGGTGCGGCCTCACGTAGGGAGTCCTGGGCTGACTCGGCCATGATACTACCTCCACGCTTCACTACTGGCGGAAGTGGTCGATGATGTTCCAGCGCGATGGAGGCCAGTATGTCAACTTGGCCTTGCCAATGACGTTTTCGCGCGGAACCGTCCACCCATTATGAGAATCGTTTGCGCTATTGCGGTTGTCACCCAGAACGTAGTACTCGCCATCCGGAATCACCGTCTCGGCCGTAGTGTAGCGCGGCTCCTCGCGCACGTACGGCTCCTCCAGCGGCAATCCATTGATGTACACGGACCCGTCCTTGACTTCGACGCTCTCGCCCGGAAGCCCGACTACGCGCTTGATAAACGGATACTCCGAGTTCAGAGAGTCGGGGGGTTGAAACACCATGGTGTCGCCCCTCTTTGGATCAGAGAGGCGATAGATGAGCTTGTCGACGATGATCCAGTCCCCATCCTGGATATTGGGCAGCATGCACGAGTACTGAACCTCGTATCCCTGGACTGTAGCTTTGAGGGGAACAAAGATAGCGAGGGCTATGAGGGCGGTGATAAGGATTTCACGGAGGACTTTCAAGGCAGTTTGGTATTCTAGCATAAACCCTGAGAGCGCAGACTGCGTTACCTCTAGTGTATGACTGCAGAGCGAAGTACCCCCGGTCGCCGTCGTCGGTGAGCGAGTGCAGCAAGACGGCTTTTCACCTCCTGCCAGGACGCCCCGTGAGATAGCGGGGCGTCCTGGTTTCCGGGACTCAGGTTGTACGTACAGCGGCACGGATGCTATAATTCCGCTCTCGGGCCGCTAGCTCAACTGGTAGAGCAGTTGACTCTTAATCAACCGGTTCAGGGTTCGAGTCCCTGGCGGCTCATTTTCCCCAACCTCGAGCGCTCGGCGCTACCCTCTCTCTACTCGGTGACGTCACAAACGAAGTTCTGTTTCATGTCCGGGTAGCAGACTGTGCAGTCTCGTCCCAGGGTTGCCTCAGCCTCTGCTATGGCCGCCTCCACAGTATCAAACGGTTCGAAGCCTATCCTCCGGGCAGCCTCATGGTCACGTGCCCCGGCCAACAGGACTCTACTGGCGTGGCTGAGTCCATAGAGACCCTGACCGAAGAGTATGAAGGGGTGCGCGCCGTGGAAAGCGAAGCCATAGCGGTACTTGTGCACGTACTCGAGTCGGTGAGCGAACTCCTCCGAGTACAGCTCCCATAGTGCTACGGGATCACGTTCGTAAGGGAGCAATCGGTTATACATCTCTTCGTATGATGGCGTGTGTACGGGATGAAACTGTGGCAGGCATGGATGGCACATGATGAGGATGCCGTCTTTGCGCACAAGGGGCACATTCTGGAAGAGCCCGTAGCTGTAGGACATGGCCAGATTCCTGACCTGTATTGGATTGATGACGGACATCTTCGAGTAGGGGTCCCTGTGATTGCCGAGGCCGTAGACCACCACATCGGACTGGCCCTTGACCTGTACGACCTGCTGCTGCTGGAGTATGTCCAGTCCCATCTCATGTGTCTCCGGCGGGTGTCCGGCAACTACCTGGACCACTTGTTGCGGGGTTTCGTTGTTCATTGTTCCTTCAACAAGAAGCACACGCCGTCCCTTCTTCGCGAGCGCGTTCTCGATTACGGTGCCCATCTCGTTGAGCAGCTTGGGAAAAGCCGAGCGTTTCGGGTCCAGGGAGGACTTGCCTGAGGCTGTGGCGACGGGGCGGTGATGGTGTCTAATACTCCGGAAGCTGCTGAGCCCGACGACGACCGACTTCCAGCCTCCATTGAAGTGGGACCACGGCTGGCTGATGTAGATGAGCTGGTCGGATTCCATAACAAGGCGATTGACCTCGACCTCCTGGCCTCGCTTCGTCTCACCCAGGAAAACAAGATTGTCATGGTCTTCAGCATCGTGATTGAACAGCTTGTTGGGTCCGTATCGCGCTGCGAGGTCCTGACCAACCATGGTCGCCAACTCGCTTGTTGTGAACTTACGGTGGAGTCCGACGGCGCACACCAGTCTAACGTTGGCAGGTTCGACGCCGAGCTTGTCCAGTTCCAAGAGCACTGTCTTGACGGCAATTTCCCTGAATGGAGGAGATGCTTCCTGTGGCAGGTAGCCGATCGGATCGTCGAACGCGATTGTGACACGAGAGGACGGGCCGACCAGTTTCGACAGTGGCTCATGGGCAATCGGGTGCTCCAAGGCTTCACGCACAGCGTGCGCGACATCGGGCAGTGGCGGGAATGGCGAAGTAGCGTGAGTGATTACTTGAGTTCGTTCTGGCAGTTCGGCCTCGATGGTTTCCCATCCATACTGCAGTTGAGTCTTGCGTGTAGACATGTGCGCACCCCTCCCGGCACTACCGTGCTGTCGGCTCGTGTCTCCCTATTTACTACCCCCTTCTGTCCCTGTCAATCAAGCCTTGTCTCCGTCTAGCCGTCGAGGCGAGTGGCTCTAATGCGTCATTGCACGTAAGAGAGGCTTCACCTATAATCATCCGAGCCCTCGCTACTCGCCATGGCTGAGAATGAATCCCGACACCCATGTCGCGCGCACTTCGCGCCAGCCATCATCGTTGCTGTCGCCTTTGCGCTTGCCCTGGCGGTCCGCATCGCATGGCCGTATGACAGCATCTTCGTAGATGGGAACGTGTGGTTCAGGGGCATGGACGCCTGGTACCACATGCGTCTGGTCGACAACTTCCTCGCGAATTTCCCTCACACGACTGCGTATGACCCGTTCACGTGGTACCCTCGAGGTCTTGAGCCTCCGTTCCATCCACTAACGGGCTGGCTTGTGGGCGGGCTCGCCTTCGTCATGGGTGGTGCCTCGCCGTCTGCACACACGGTTGACGTCGCTGGAGCCCTGTTTCCGGCCATGCTTGGCGCTCTCATTGTCGTCCCCACGTACTTCATCGGCCGCAGACTCTTCGGATCGATCGCAGGGGCCGTAGGTGCCCTACTGCTCGCTATCGCCCCGGGTGAGTTACTATCGCGTTCTCTCCTCGGATTCGCTGACCATCACGTGTCAGAGGCTTTCTTTTCGGCGATGACATTGATGTGTGTGATGTACGCAACTCAGAGGGCATCCTCAGCCGACGTTCGTCTCGCCGGATTGCGAAGTGCTCTTTCGGGTTCGGCGCGCTCAACGATTCTATGGACCGTGTGCGCTGGAGTAGCACTGGGACTGTACCTCCTCGCATGGCGCGGCGGCCTGATGGTGCTCCTCATACTCTTCGTGTACGTAGTCATCCGTGGCATCCTTGACTACGCAAATGGTCGACACGGCGAAGATGTTGTCATAGTTGTGACTGGCGCTGTCGTGATTGGCGGCATTATGTCCGCTCACCTCGCCGCAGGCCACTGGACGCCTGAGCTGTTCATCCTCGCGCTCCTGGCCTGCGCGCTTGTCCCCACCGTAATGTGGCTGTTGGCACGCTTCGCGCGCCAGCGTGGCATGTCTGCCCGAGGGTACATAGCGTTCCTGTTTGGATGCGGTGGCGTTCTGCTTGTTCTGGGCGCCTTCGCGTTCCCTACTGCCTTCCGCGGCGCACTGCACGCAATAGACTTCATGGTGGTAACGGGCAGGTCCTTTTCCATTCTTGAGATGCACCCGCTGTTCTTCCCGCAGGGCGAGTTCTCTCTTCGGGTGGCGTGGACCAATTTCACGGCAATGCTACCTGTCTCGATTCTTGGACTATTTCTCCTGTGGCGGTCTTCACGCAGCCCGAGAGGAAACCACGTGGTTCTCTTCGCTGTGTGGAGCCTTATCATGCTCGCTGCGGTGTTGAGCCAGAGGCGTTTCGGATACTACTACATGCTGAATGCATGTGTGTTGTCCGGGTTCCTTGTGGCATGGGTGTTCAAGTCAGAATGGTGCGCGCGGAAACTCGGTATCGCGTTTGCTCACGTGCCGCCCGCCCATCCCCGAAACAAGGCAGCCAGACGAGCCATGCAGTCCATGAGAGCGGAGCGAAGAGGGGCTCTCGCGTCACTGGCAATCGTCCTGGTCGCAATTGTAGGAGTACTTGCCGTGCCATCGATGGACATGGCCCGCAATTTCGCCGTCGAGCCTTCGTTGATGACACAGGGATGGTGGGAGACCCTGCAATGGTTGCGCGACTCAACACCTGAGCCTATGGATGAGGACGCCTACTACTCGCTGTACGACCATCCCGGACAGGACGTTCCATTCGACTATCCGGACAGTGCGTACAGCATCATGGCCTGGTGGGACTATGGGCACTGGTTGACGCGCGTGTCCCACCGAATCCCAATCTCGAATCCATTCCAGCAGGGTGCCCGTACTGCTGCAGACTTCTTTCTTGCGGACAGCCCGAGCGATGGCACTGCCAAGCTGGAGGAATTGGACTCTCGCTACATCGTGCTCGATGTTAGGACTTCTGTTGCGACCTTCCATGGTGTCGCAGGGTGGGCCGATGCTGAACGCGATGACTACTTCAAGGTGTACAGTCAGCGAGGAACCGGCGGCGAGCTTGAGACTATCGTGCTGTACTACCCTGAATACTATCGAACCATGCTTGTGCGTCTATTCAACTTCTCCGGGCAGGCGTTTGCACCTGACTCGTATCAGGTGATCCGGTATGCTGATTCGGGCGGACTCAAGGAAGCACCTAGGCTGATTACGGGACTTGATACGTTTGACACCTACGATGCAGCGGTGGAGTTCGTGAAGGCAGCAGACGATGAGCACGTACGACTTGTCAGCGGCGATCCGCTGGTCTCCTGCGTCGCTCTTGAAAGTCTTGAGGACTACACGCTGGTGTTCGATTCCCCCTCGCGCACAACGCTTGGCGGCCACCCTGTACCGGAAGTCAAGGTATTCGAATTCGACCTGGAGTAGACTGTATGCGGTGTACCGGCAGGTTTCGGCGAGCGTCGAGGCTGCGGTACCTGTTCACAGGGTAAGACCACCCGTATGTTTTCGCGTCTGAAGAGCCTTCCGGCCATCGGTCCAATCGTTGAATTGGCCACGTCCTCGCTTGTTTCGAACGCTTTCTACATGATGCTGAGCCAGGCCGCGCTGGCCGTCCTCGGCTTCTTCTTCTGGGTAATCGTTGCGCGCTACTACACGGAGGCCGAGGTAGGGTACAGCTCGGCAATCATTTCGATGCTCGGCCTGGCAGCCCTCATCGGTCACGCCGGGCTCGACACGTTCCTCGTGCGATTCCTATCGCGCTCCGAGAATCCTGCCCGCCTGCTCAATACGTGCCTGGCCTATTCGACGGTCGCGACCCTTGTAGCGAGCGTGATTGTTATCGGCGTGCAGGCCCTTGGTTCCGGTGAGGTGGCCTTTGTCGCGCGACAACCGGTGTTTCTAGCCTCGTTTATCCTCTTCTCCGTGGTTGGATCAGCCTCGGGCATGCTCGGATCGAGCTACGTGGCGACACGGCACTCCCTCTATCTTGTCGTCAAGTCGATCGTCCTTGGACTGACCAAGCTTGCGCTACCCATCCTCTTCGTTGGCTACTTCAGGTCTTTCGGCATCGTTGCCAGCTGGGGGTTGGGGAGCATTGTGGCTCTTCTATTCAGTCTGACCGTGCTGATACCACGGGCGATTCCTGGCTATGTGCTCGCATTCGAAACCGGTGCCCGCCTCGTCAGGCGTGCTTGGGCCTTCTCAGGATTCAGCTATGTGACGAATCTTCTGGGTGCCACTCCGAAGTATGTGATGCCCCTTATCGTCATCAACGTGCTTGGTCCTGAAGAAAATGGGTTCTTCTACATCGCATGGGCGATGGCCTCGGTACTCTACTTCATACCTGGCGCGGTGGCGCAGTCGCTTTTTGCCGAAGGCTCCAATGATCGCCGCACCCTCAGGAAGAATACGACCAGAGCTTTCCAGGGTGCCTTCATGATTCTCCTTCCATGCATGGCAATCCTGGTGCTGCTTGGCGATAGGCTCCTCCTTGCGTTCGGTGAGAGTTACTCAGATCGCTCCATTGAGTTGTTGCGCATCCTGGCGCTTGCCGGGATTCCCGCGACGGTTGAACGAGTCTATTTCGCGTTACTGCGAGTGTACGGGAGGCTCAGAGAGCTGCTATTGTGGCGAACGGCCATCACTGTGTCCGTATTGGGAGCGAGCTTCTACGGTGTGTCAGTGGCGGGACTTACAGGTATAGGTTGGGCAATACTGATCACGCACGGTCTGTTGGTTGTACTGATACTCCTGACAAGGACGTCCGTCTGGCTGCGGCACGGCCATTGACTCAGGACCGGGGCGTCGTAGTCACTCCTGGGCCTTTGTCTACTGCAGACACAAGCATCTCGTACAGGTGTGTGATTCGAGTGAGGGCGTCCGCTTTGGCGCACGGCGTTTGGCCCCCGTCCAGCGAGCTGTAGAAAGCCCTGATCAGCGTCGCGTGTCCCGAGGTAGGATAACCAAGGGTCCGCGCTGCGGCGAGTGTGCCACTCTGGACCACCCACGCGGCCACTCCATGTCCCACTCTCGCGAGGTGAGCGCGCCTCTGCCATGTCTCGTTGGGACGCGAGTGAGTGATGACGTCACACATGCGATCGATGCGCAGGGACCCCTCGGTCCCTATGATATCGACCGTCTTGTTCCAACTGCGGCCTTGTACCGAGGCCTCAATAGTCACCGCAGCCGAATCTGAACGGAGTAAGGCACAGACTCTATCAACATGAAGCCATTCGAAGAAGCCGGGGCCATCCATCGAGATGGCGTCCATCTCCAAGCCCTGCACAAGCGCGTCGGCCAGGTAGACGTCGTGTGGAAGCATCTCACCAAACACGCCGCCGGGCAACGAGTGGCACCAGTGGGCAGGGTTTCTCACCAAGTCGTAGTCGACTGGCATATGGTCGGCGATGTGCACTGCTCGAATGCGCCCGATTTCTCCCGACGCCACGAGCTTGAGAGCTCTCGCAAACGCTCGCTGGTAAAGACCATTGTGCACTGCTCCTATCTGGAGGCCACGGACATCGGCAACGGCACGCATGTGATCCAGTTCCCCGATAGTCATCACAACCGGTTTCTCCACCAGCACGTGGGCACCTGCGGTTAGTGCGGCGTCACAGATGCTGGCATGGGTCTTCGGTGGCGTCGTTACGTGCACCGCGTCCAGGCGAGTGTTCGCAAGAAGCTCTGTGATGTCTGTATATACGGATGGCACGTGATACGCATCCGCCGAGCGGCGAGCAAGTGCGTCATTTGTATCACACACGGCAACAACGTCGACACAATTAAGTTGGCGCAGCGCCCGCAGATGACTGATGGCAATCGCGCCACAGCCAACAACAGCCACGCGAAAAGGCTCGGACCGTGGGTGATTGCCGGCCAAACGCCTGTGTCGGTTCAAAGTACGGGGCCGGTTCTTGAGATTCTCTCTTCGATATTCGAGAGGAGCCGCATCCATGGCAGATTGTAGTATGCGGGATGGTCGAAGTCTGTGTAGAGCCCCGCACGAAGGGCATCAGCAATCTCGAGTACGGCGGCCTCGGGCGATACGGCAGCCCGAAAGCCAAGCGCCTCTCGGATGGAATCTCCCCGTACTGCGTAGCTACGCCTGTCCTCTTGCTCGCTATTGACATCGACTTCAACGTGGAGGCCTATGCGTTCGAGAGCTGACGCGGCACGTCGTGCGAGGTCCAGAATCTGGTAGTTGTCTTGGAGGACGTTGAACATCTTTCCTCCCACGGCACTTGGCTCGGACTCGATGCACAGTATGTGTGCATACGCGACGTCTCGCAGGTGGACAAGCGGCCGCCATGCCCGACCTCCATACCAGACGTCGAGTCTTCCTGTGCGGAAAGCGTGCATAACGAATGCATTCAGGACGATATCCCAGCGCATTCTAGGAGACAGGCCAAATACGGTGGCCTGTCTCAGGATGACTGGACAGAAGGTGTCGGATGCCATGTTCAGCAGTGCCTGCTCGGCCTGTAGCTTGGACTCTGCGTAGGTGCTCTGTGGCTTCGCCGGGCAGGTTTCGTCAACAATGTCGTCAAGCCTGAGTCCATAGACTGCACATGTCGACGCGAAGGTGAATCGCCGGATGCCCTTTTCAGCGCAAGCATCTGCCAGAACCGTTGTCCCATCGCGATTGATCGACATAGTGCCGGCCGGGTGAAAATCCGAGGACGGATCGTTGCTCAGAGATCCTAGATGAATCACTGCATCAATATCGTCGAGAACAGAACGATCGAGGTTGCGAACGTCTCCGGGAACCAGATCCACCTGGTTACGAACGACCCTGAGGGCGTCGTCGCCAAAGTAGAGCTTGTCGAGTACACGGACGCGATGCCCCCTGTTCAGGAGCATGGGCACGAGCACGCTTCCGATGTAGCCGCAGCCTCCCGTTACCAGAACGTTCATGAGTAAGCCGTTGAATCGAGACTAACGATGTACGGGGTAGTGCCAGTTCCACGATTGTCCGACTCGGGGGTCATCAAGTCGTCCGTTGATTGCGACCGGCACGATGCCGGGATCGTTCCAGGGTATGCGCTCTTCATCCGGATCGTCATGGTCGTAGAGTGACGAAGTGAGATACATGAGGAGGCTCGGCGTGTGGCCAAGGGTCATGCTGCCGTGGTAGTAGTGGCCTGGCACGCGAACTACCATGCGACGATGCTCCGCGGCCACCACCTCGACGAGTCGTCGAGTTACAGGGTCGTACGCACACACCCGCATGGCCCCGGACAGCACGCAGAAGTAATCAACCTGGCCTCTCAGATGCCTGTGCCATGCACGTACAACGCCCGGATAGCTGAAGCTGAGATTGGACTGCTGAATGGCATCGGGAAAGCGCTCTGTCCAGTCGGCACGATACAACTCGGTGAAGAAACCCCTCGCATCGGGGTGTACGTCAAGCGCGAATGCTCTAACCCCGGAAAGGCCGAGATCCTGCTCTTGTTTCTTCATAGGCCTGCCGGGCCAGGGTCGAGGTTCGCGCTCTCGCATATCGCGCTCGACCAACCCGTACTATATAGTACATAGGTACGGATTTGATGAACAGACCCGATGCTGCGGAAGGAGTTGAACCCTATGCTGGGAGCGACGCTCCGCGGTCCCTCCCCCTGGTAGCCATTGTCGTGGTCAATTGGAATGGTGTCGACGACACAATCGAGCTCCTGGAATCTCTGCTGGCCCAGACGTACAAGTGTAAGAGGGTGTTTGTCGTAGACAATGGTTCAGACGGATACGACGCGGACACCCTGGTTGCGCGCTTCGGCGACTCGATATCAGTCGTCCGTATGGACCGCAACCTCGGATGTGGAGGCGGATACAACGCCGGCGTGAGGGCCGCCTTCCGGTCGTGTTCTCCCGACTACACCGTCATCATGAATAATGACATGGTGGCAGACCCCCGGATGATCGAAGAGCTGGTCAGGGTCGCGGAAGCGAACTCAGGGACGGCAGTCGTAGGAGCGAAGGTGTTCTACCATAACTATTACGGGCGGGCCGATGTGCTCTGGTCTGCAGGGGGCCACTTCCATCCGCTCGGATGGCGCGTGCATTCTCGCCGTGGCGATGGCATCGTGGACACCGGCCAGTATGACTCGTCAACCTCAGTCGAATGGGTGAGCGGCGCGACGATGCTGTTCTCAGCCGGCACGTTCAGCGTTGCGGGTCCTTTCAACGATTCTCACATCCTGGGATATGAGGACATGGAGTTCTGCCGCAGGGCGACCAGTGCCGGCCTGAAAGTCGTGTTCGCCCCTGGAGCACGCTCATGGCACAAGGTGGGTGTTTCGGCACGGAAGGCGCATATCACGTACACGAATCCGGCTGCATACTACGAGTTCATACGTGGGAGTTTTCCACGGCACGTGTACGTTTGGCAGAGGTGTCTTTTTCCCTTGCTTCTGCTCAAATGGGGACTGCTGTACCTGGCAAGGAGTCGCGACCTCAAGGCGCTTGTGGGATTCGCCAGGTCATTCGCCAGATGAACGGAGAAGACCACCTGGTCGGCTTGTTGGGCCATGCGAGGCCATGCCTACTCATCCCATCATGCGAGTAAGGACTGCACGCCAGGCCTCGGCAGCGAGCGAGTCAGGGATATCGACGTCGTCCATTGTCAGCATCTGCCCTTCAGCAATAGTGCGTCGTGCGACCGCGCCCTCAAGGAGACCGATAGGAACGTGGTTCTGGTTCCTGCTGAGACTAACGGTGATGCCCCTGGTGTCGTAAGAACCAATCCCCCTCGCGAAGGTGTAGCCCGAGTTGATGGTTCGCTTGGCTATGGCGGCCACGCCTACAGACGGTGATTGCGTGTTGTGCAGAAGAGGCGCTCCTCTTTCGAGAACCATCCGGATTGTCTCGGGAATCTCCAGGTGGCAGAGATGGTAGTTCCTGAGCAGCATGTAGTAGGGGCCTTCGCCGAGCTTGAAATTGCGCAGGTAGGGACGCTGCTCAGGCCTGTGGGTGCCCACCACGAAGACGCCGGGAGGAGCCTTGGGGCACACTACGAAGTCGGATACTGCTTGACCTTGTTCGTCGGCAATGCTGGCCAATTGGTGTGCGGCTGTTTCGAGGTCCTCGCTTCGCTTTCCTACCAGCCCATCTACCGCAATCGTCGCGCCCAGGCCGTTCGCCACAAGTGCCTGTTCAATCTGGACCTTGGTTCCATCAGTGAAGGCGATGCACTTGTCGAGCGAGATGCCTTGGCGAGAGGCCCAGAATTCCATGTCCTCAGGGGAAGGGTTCTCATTCAGAAATCCCTTGACGTTGCCGTATACCAGGGGCTTGAAGCCCATGGCGACCGCTTCATGTGCGAGTGCAGCGAGGCAGCCGGGCTGGTCCCCTTCTGCTTCAGTGAAGACACCGCGACCAACGAAGTACGACCCGGTCGTTACCTGCATCTCCGCATTCATGGTCACAACCGGAATCCCTGACCCAAGGGCAGCGTCGACCACTGCCGTGGCGTGGACAACCGAGCCGCTGCATTCAACCATTACGTCGCACTCATGCAGTAGTCGGTCCAATGACGTGGTCAGCAGGGACACATACGGAAAGTCAGGGCGTCTGTCAACATGTGAGCGAGTAAGCACGCACGTAACGTCCATGTCCGGTGCTGCCCGAAGTGCGGCTGTCAGTCCCCGCGAGATGTAGCCAGACCCAACGATCCCGACACTGATTGTCATCGGCTCACTCCTCTGCGCAAGTTGGAAGGGTTGGGTGCGCGTCTACGGATCCTGCCATCCAAGTAGCCAATCGCTACGACGAGAATCACGAGCGCGACAATGGACTGCTGGCGTATGGCGGTGAAGGGATGCCTGACCAGCAGTCGAAGCCGCCGAAAAGCTGTGGATGCTACGTCTGTCAGAAGGGAAAACTCAGTATCGAGAGAGGCGTTGCCGTGAGTTGACGACATCCATGCTTTGAAACGACCTTCCCAGAAGGCGCGTCGGATAAGCGAACGCGGGCGGAGCCGATGAGTTCCGATCCGATGCCAGACACGTATCGTCGGCACATAGAAGATCGCGCGGCTCGTTTCGGCCGTCACTCGAAGACTGAATTCCGGCTCCTCACCACCCATGCCGTGCCAGCCACTGTCTCCCCAACCCGAAATGCCGGTCGCCTCATTGAAGCGACGCCCGTCGCCGAAGGCCTCTCGCAGGAACGACATGTTCGCGCCGTACCCGTTCCTGACTACCAAGGGCGTCGTGCTCGTCCAGTATGTGCAGGACACCATCCAATAGAGCTCATGCGGGAACCATTCCATTGCCGGGGAATCCCAATACGGCAGTATCGCCCCGGCAGTGCCGATGGCCTGTGCGTTTGACATGTAGAACTGCCTTGTCGTCCCAACCCAATCATCAGCAAGCACCGCATCGTCATCAACGAAGGCAACGACGTCTCCGCTGCAAGCCTCCACGCCCGCGTTTCTCGCGCGCGAGACTTGCGGCGTGCTGTCGAGGTACACCAGGCGTGCCGTGCGCACACAAGCCCGCGAAAGACTATCCTCTACCCAGTCTCTGAGATGGCCTGACTGCTGGACCACGACTACCAGTTCGTCGAGGCGCGTCGATTGGCGCGTGATGCTATCGAAGAGTCGGGTCAAGTCCGGAATTCGGTCGGGAGTGTAGCAGGGAACGATAAGCGAGATCGTTGGTGCGTCTACGGTGGTTGGCAGTGTCACATCTGTGTCGCCGTGCTCGTCATCTGATCTGTAAGGCATCGCCTACGGCCTCTTACGAAGCAGGGTCCGGGCTATCTTGGCCCCATCGCGGAGCGAGCGGAGCTTCGTAGGTGTCGGACGTCGCCGATAGTGGATAGGGACTTCTCCAAGCGTCAGATTGTGGCGTGCAACCTCTGCAAACAGTTCGGCCTCGAGTGTGAAGCCATGCGCGGTGAGTTGAAGCTGCGGCAGGACATTCCCACGGAAGCCCCAGTACCCCGTGCACAGGTCGCTGATTCTGCGCCGATAGAGCATGCACGCCAATAGCGTGAGTAGGTGGTTTCCAAGTATGTTCAGTGGACTGATCGACCCTGGCGCACGATTGCCTTTGAGACGGGAGCCGATGACAACATCGTGGTTGGCCTCGAGGACGGCGAGCATGTCCACGATATGCGTTGCAGGGTATGTCGCATCACCATCAAGCATGAACACATAGTCCGCAGACTCTTGTTCGAATGCGTGTCTCATAGCAAAGCCCTTGCCGCGACGACCCTCAAGCCGTAGCTCTGCTCCCTTCTCCCGAACGACGTCGGCAGTACCGTCAGTGCTGCCGTTGTCCACGACAAGAACGCGAACACGATACCCCTCGTCCTGAAGCTCGATGTACGGAATCTCGTCCAGGACGGTGCCTATGGTCTCAACCTCGTTGAGCGCGGGTATAATTACGAGTACTGTGGGCTGCTGCAATGTACCATCTACTTCGCTCCCGAATGAGGAGGGTGTGCCATTATAGCAACCAAGAGTACCAGTATTGGCTTCATACGGCAGGGATTTCCAGGGTATCACCGCCTATAGAAGGATCGTTGCATGCCAGAGATTACTGAACGGGTGCGTTCCCTCATCTCACAACTGCCAGACCATGTTGAACTCGTTGCTGCCGCGAAGGGACGAACCACACGGGAAGTGCAGGAGGCCATTGACGCCGGTGTCGAGACGGTAGGGGAGAACTTCATCAAAGAGGCCAGGGCTGCCAGAGAAACTCTTGACAGCCCGTTCAAATGCCATTTCATCGGACGCCTGCGGGCTCATGATGTTCGCACGTCGAATCTCGCCTTGTTCGACATGGTCCAGAGCGTTGATTCGGTGGAACTGGCAGTGCGCATCGACGAGAAGCTAGCAACTCCCGGCCGTACCATGCCTGTCCTGATTGAGGTGAACAGCGGCCGCGAACCTCAGAAGCTCGGGGTCTGGCCAGAGGATGCAGAAGAGCTGGTCAGGCAGGTCGCCACCCTCTCACATGTGCGCATCGCAGGCTTAATGACGATGGGACCCTTGATGGCTGCTCGCGAAGCCTACCGGCCCTGCTTCGCTGAGACGTACAAGCTCTTCATCAGGCTCAGGGACCTGGGGATACCTGGCGTGTCGATGGACATCCTGTCCATGGGCACCAGCGACTCGTACGAGATTGCTATCGAGGAAGGCTCTACGATGGTGCGATTGGGGACCACGCTCTTCGGCCCGAGATGAAAAGCTGCGCAAAGGCACCTGTACGCTATGTCTCATGTCGACGGCAGGCTGAGCCTGAAGCCTGCCCCACACCTTGAAGCGGTATCCGGGTACATCTTCAGTATGTCTTTCGTTCGCTGCGTACAGTGACACGGGTAGATGCGGGACAATCCCTCCAGCCTTTCGAGTCGTGAGAACCCGTGAAAACCGCCCAGGACGCCAACAGGTGGCGCTACTGTCGCTGCAGCCTCCAGCAGGGCCTCAACACCGGGGTGCGCGCAACCAGTCACCAGGAAACTCCCCGTGGTGGTCATCAAGACAAGAGCCTGTTCCGCGCCATCCAGCACCCCCGTTGAGTACACACCGTCGACGATTCTGACGGGCTGCGAGCCCACTTCCTCTGTGGCGACGTCCGCAGGCATCCCACCAACGCCGGGAGGCAGGTGGTACGTTGCGTTGGGCGCGTGGCGCAGGACCGCAGCCAGCCCGCCGGTGTGGTCCCAATGCCAGTGGGATATCACCACATGCGAGACATCTCCCAGATTGACGCCGAGCGCGGCGGCGTTCCGCTCCAGAATCGCCCCATTGGCTCCAGTATCGAACAACACCCTGTCTCCATGTCCAGTGATGATCAAGGCTGCGAAGCCCCAGTCGGGCGTCACTGATTCGTCGAGTGATTCATTGTCGTACAGTACCGTCACTTCGTGTGCCATTGCTTGCCTCCACTTGCCACGGTCAGCGGCTAGCTACCGGCGTAACCGTCAGATACAGACCGGGTGATGGTATACTGACCGCTCGTGTCAGTCCAGACGTCGCTCCTGTGGTTTCGGGACAGTGTTCTGTCACATCGCTGGGTGCAAGTGGCCATCTTTGTTGGCGTTCTTGCGCTGTCTTTTCTGCTCTTCTGGCTGGGGCGAGAGCGACTAGGGGTCGAGGAATTCCTGCGGCACGGGTATCTCGGTGTGTTCGTCGTGAATCTTCTCACGTGTGCCAGCATCCTGTTCCCCGTTCCCGGCGAGGCCATTAACGTTGCCGGTGGGGCGTCGCTGAATCCGCTTACCGTGGCTTTGGTCGCCACGATTGGCGCCACCATCGGCGAAATGACCGCATACGTTGCAGGTGTTCTTGGGCGCAAGGTGTTTTTGAGAGGCTACTCTGAGAAGTACGCGAATGCTGAAGGCTGGATGACGAGGCATGGAGCCCTGGCGGTCTTCCTGTTTGCTCTGATACCGATGCTGTTGTACGACCTGATCGGCATTGTTGCCGGGGCGACTCGCTACAACCTGCCCAGATTCGTCGCAGCCACATTTGCAGGGAGGTTTCTACGGTGCCTGCTCGAGGCACTCCTCGGGTTCTCGCTGCTGACTCTGCTACCCATCCCCTGGTTCGGCTAGAGGACTACTCCCCATTTGCCTGCGGTACGAACCTGTCGAACAGCCTTTTCGCCAAAGAGGGCAGGTCCTGCACGATGATCTTGCCGAGAGGTTTGTCGCTGTACGAGCGTATCGCCACGTAGCACTCACCGCAATCGTTATGTCTCGTAAACTCACGAGCCATTTCCTGCTGACTGGTGAACCGTTGCCTGTGCAAGGAACAGGGTACAAGTGCACCATCCGGCATCACTACGAAGAAGCGCTCTCCGGCGTGGCAGTTTGGCATGCCCCCGTTCCTGAAGTACGCGAGCGTATCCTTGAATATGGTATTCGGATTCGCTATGTGCTTCTTCCTACGACCCATCCTCATCAGTTCCCCGAACGTGGCCTCAAGCCGCCGCAGTTGCTCTGCCGATTGGACTGAGTACTGACGGTCGCCCGTGCGGAGAGGAGTGTAGGCGCTGTAGGAAATGGTGACACCCCACTGCTCCACCAGATTGGCAATGGGTATCAGCTCGTCCACATTCGCACTGGTGATAGCCGTGTTCATGATTATGTCGCCATACCCCAGCGCGGCCAGCTTTGGCAGCGTTGCCTCAAGGTGCCTGAACAGGCCTCGGTGGCGGCGGAATTCGTCGTGTCGCTCGTCAGGGAAGTCCAGAGACACCGACAACTGGTTCATCCCTGCCTTCTTGAGACGCTTGTATATGTCCTCATCCAGGAGTGCGCCATTTGTGACGACAATGACGTAGGTTGGCTCGTGTGCGTGCTTAACGGCATCGACAATGTCAGGCAGGTCAGTCCGTAGTAGCGGCTCGCCTCCGGAAATCTGCACAAGCGGCGGCTTGAACCTGGCGGTGTACGCGCCATACTGCTCGGGGGACATGCGTTGCTCATTGGGCACCAGTCCACCCAGGTCGCAATGCTTGCAGTTGCAGTTGCAGGAGAGCGTGACCTCGTAGGAAACGATGAGGGGCATGTGGCCGACGTAGTTGCGAAGGCCCTTGCCAAGGATGCGTGCGCCGTCGTGTAGAGTGAATTCAGACATACAAGCTCCTTCCTACGGCGAAACGCTGTCGCGCAGCAACAACGACCTACTCCACTTAGCAAAGTACGACCGAAAGCGTGCAGGCGGGTGGGTGCCGTGACACCCGTTTGCATTATAGCAACGGCGGTGCTTGGGGAACAGTGGTTCCGTAGCCCGGGGGACCTTTCCGAGAGGCAAACACTCGATGCTAAAATAACTGCCATGGCGAAGGACTACTATCAGGTGCTCGGACTCGACAGGTCGGCTTCTGACTCCGACATCAAGAAGGCGTACAGGCGGCTTGCCATGAAGTATCACCCGGACAGGAATCCGGGTAAGGAGAAGGAGGCCACCGAGAGATTCAAGGAGATCAACGAGGCCTACGGGATACTTGGTGACCCTGAGAAGCGGAAGCAGTACGACACGTACGGCACGGTTGGAGACCTTGGCGACATCTTCTCCAGCAACGGAACACGAGCGACCTTTGAGGACCTGATGAGGGACTTCGGTGGACTGGGGCTTGGTCTCGATTTCCTCGGCGACATCTTTGGCGACGCGCTGAAAGGCCGCGGCTATCGAGTGCGTTTCTCTGGCATGGGTGGTGGCGGGCGAGGCAGTCGGCAAGGCTCCCGCCTTGAAGACCTGTTTGGAGGAGGGGGACGGCAGTCCCCAACCACGGTACGCTATGAACTTTCGGTCACGAAGGAGGAGGCGGAGAAGGGAGCGACCAAGCGCCTGACCCGGAATGGTCGGCGCCTTGAGGTCAAAGTGCCTCCCGGTGTGACTACGGGTAGCACCGTGAGGCTTTCAAACGCGTGCACCATCACCGATGGCTGCGAGGGCGATATTCTGATTCGGATCAAGGTCAAGTAGGTCGTGCCAGCCAACCTGACGCCCCAGTACTACGAGGCCGAGAAGCGATTCCGCGCAGCGAAAGAGATCGATGACAAGATCGCGGCGCTGCAAGACATGCTCGCGGTCATGCCCCGTCACAAGGGCACCGACCATCTGTATGGCAGCCTGCGGTCGAAGATAGCAAAACTCACTCAAGAATCCGAGCGAAAGCTCGCGACAGCACGCCGGGCGGGCTTCCTCATACGACGCGAAGGCGCCGGCCAGATTGTCTTGGTCGGTCCCGCGAACGCAGGAAAGTCGCAGTTGTTGGCCATGCTGACGGCTGCGTCACCTGACATTGCGCTCTACCCCTACACGACTCAAACACCGATGCCCGGCATGATGCCGTTTGAAGACATCCAGATACAGCTCGTGGACACACCCCCCATCGGGCAGCGCAACGTCAAGTCACTCATCACCAACATACTACGCGTTGCCGACCTGATCGCCATGGTCGTCGACCTGGGCGATAATCCCGTCGCCGATGTCGAGACCACCCTCGCTGAGTTGGAGGAGTGCCGGATTGTCCCAGTGGGCGTGCCCACCGACCGCGAAGGAGATGGCATCCATGCGCAACGCATGATAATCATCGCGAACAAGTGCGACCTACCGGCAGCTGCAAAGAACCTTCCAGTACTTGAAAGACGCTTTGGGCGACTGTTTCCAATATTCGCAGTGTCGGCGGAGGAACTCGTTGGCCTGGAAGAACTGCCTGGTCAACTGTATGACGTGCTGGGGATAATGCGGGTCTACACAAAGGCGCCAGGCCAGAAGGCAGACCTCGGCGATCCGGTTATTCTGCCCAGGAACAGCACGGTAGGTGATGCGGCCGCCGAACTGCACAAGGATTTCAAGACAGGTCTGAAGCATGCCGTTGTGTGGGGCTCGGGCAAGTTCGATGCACAGACTGTGAGCAAGTCGCACGTGCTCGCCGATGGGGACATCGTTGAGTTCCACATGTAACTGCATCGCTGACGCGCGGATTCTCGGCCGGCTAGACCCGTAGGTGTTGAAAAGGCGGTAGCCTTTCTCTATACTTCCGCTCGTTGGTTACAGGTGTAGGTTATCGAGTCTTCCGTTTGTCTATGGCGATACCTGGGTGCACTGGATGACCGAAACTAGGGCCAAATCCTATGAAAGGAGGTCATCCGGTGAGTTTCGCAGACAAGACACTTCAGTGTGCGGATTGCGGATCTGAGTTCGTGTTCACGGCCGAAGAGCAGGAGTTCTTCGCGTCCAAGGGCTACACGAACGAACCGAAACGCTGTCTCACGTGTCGCCGCAACCGCAGGTCCCAGCGACCTGATGGTGACGGGTTCCAGACTCGACAGATGTACACCGCCGTCTGCGCTTCATGTGGCAAGGACTGTGAGGTCCCGTTTGAGCCGCGAGACGGTCGCCCTGTGTACTGCAGCGACTGTTTCAGCCGCATGCGCAGCAGGTAGTTGACCAACTGACTGGGCACGGAAGACGCGAGGGGGGCTTCATCGTGAAGCCCCCCTTCTCTTGTCGTCTCGAATGAAGACGCCTATGCGATTCCCAGTACGCTCTTCAGCATGGCCCGGGTGATGATGAACATGAGGTCTTCAGTGATGAAGGGCAGTTTCACCATCTGTAGGCCCTCGTGCGCTATCTCCCACGCCACAGCGTCCAGATCCTGTAACTCCTGATAGCGCGTCTCCACCCGCTGCTGGAATTCCAGCGTACGCTGGAGTCCCATCTTCAGGAACTCCTGTGCCTGTTCGCCCGTGAAGGCTCCATGATGGTCAAGGCCAAGGATATCGACTTCGAACGCGTTGAGGCGCCTGAGCGACTCAACGTAGAGCGGGAAGCTGTACTGGGCTGAAGGAAACGAAAGATTGGTCCACTCATTAACGGGATGAGGCGTAGTGTCGGTGGGAAACAGTGCTTTGTACATCGGCACATAGGTTGCGACGCAGCACCTGCTGTGTCCCGGCACTTCGTAGAACTGCACTTCAACGTCCTGCCCCAGGTCAATGGACTCACCATCCGACACGACTGTGTCAATTGATAATCCGGTCGTGCAGTCGGACACCCTGAGGCAGGAGTCAGCGACACCAAGGTCAAACGCGGCCTTGTCGTTCATCTTCGCGTTGTAGTCTGCGACCTTCGGTTTTGCCAGGGCGTCGCGCGCAGCGGCAGTCCCGATGATTTGGATACCCGGAAACTGTTCACGGAAGAATGGAACCGCTCCACAGTGATCGAAGTGCGAGTGTGTCACAACCGCATACTTGACCGTGGCAGGGTCGATTCGCATCTCGTCCAACTGGGACCGCAGCGCGGGAGTCGCGTGGCTCATCCCTCCACCTACTATGACAGCGTCCTGCCCGCGTATCAAATAGAAGCACAACTCGTGAGTGCCGAGAAAGTCGATCCGGTCGGTGAGACGTCTAGGTTCCTTGATCCACACGAAGACAGCCTCCTTGTGTAAGTTCGTCCTGAAGCGAAAGTCCCCAATTCTAGCATGGCCCGTAGCAGAGCCCTTCCACTCTGGTCGCACGGATGCAGCCAACACGTTCAAAGGAGGCCTCCGGGGCTAGAAACTCAGGTGTATAATGCGAACGGCCACACGACAGAAGAGGCCGACCAAGAGATGCTCACTCGCGAACTATTGTCACGGCTATTTGATGCGGCGTATATGCAGCGCTGGAACGACCAGATTCGGCCGGTTGAACTCACTGAGCTAGACAAACAGGCGCACAAGATGGTCATCGCCTACGTACTTGGGAAGTACGAGGAAGGCGCGAACGGCTTTGAGTGGCCTCTTCTCATTGAAGCGGGCATCTATGAGTATCTGCAGCGGCTTGTCTTGACTGACTTGAAGCCCCAGGTCTTCTACAAGATCAAGGAAGACCCGGTGCGATACCGCCACCTCAATCAGTGGGTGTATTCGGAACTCTCCGATGTTCTCGCGCCCTTGGGAAGCACCTTCTGTGATGGCTTTCGAGCGTACCTGGTTGACCAGTCGGAGCCGACATACAAGCGTGTTCTCCACGCGGCTCACTTCTTCGCAACCAAATGGGAGTTCGACATCATTCGGCGGGCGAACCCCGATGGTTACGATATCGAACGCATCCGTGCGAGGCTGGATGCCCAACAGGAGCACTACTACGACCTCGAAGGTATCCGCCAACTGGCACTTCACCCCAAGCTGCGCAGCTTCGTCGACCTGTGCGGACTGCTCCGCTTCCAGATACGGTGGAGTCACGTGCACCGGGTCCCTCGCACCTCGGTTCTTGGACACATGCTTGTGGTCGCAATGCTGTCCTATCTAGTCTCTGTCGAGGCGGGCCTTGGGTCGAGGAGGCGGGTCAACAACTACTTTACGGGGCTCTTCCATGACCTTCCTGAAGCCCTGACGCGGGACATCATCTCGCCTGTCAAGCATTCTGTTGAAGGACTCAGTGCGCTGATAAAGAGCTACGAGCGCGAGGAGATGGAAGAGAAGGTCTATCCTCTTGTTCCCGCGTCATGGCATGCTGAACTTCGACTGTTCACGGAGGAAGAGTTCAAGAATATTGCCGTTGTGGATGGAAAGGCCATCAAGTGTGGCACTGACGAACTCGACAGGCTGTACGATGCAGACGGATTCAATTCACGTGATGGAGAACTCATCAAGGCAGTAGATGACCTTGCCGCCTACATGGAGGTCTATCTTGCTTCAGAGAACGGCATAATCTCCAAGGAGATGGAGAAGGCGCGCGAATCGATCAAGGCCAGGTACGGCGATCGCCCTGTAGGGCATGCCGACTTCAGACGATTGTACGCCACGTTGTGAACCGGTACCGTGGAGCGGAAGCAGATGAAAGCTGTATACCACCCGGACAGCTGAGAGGAAGAAGAGGTGGAAATCCTTGACATCTTTGTCGACCGCGATGGCCGACCGAAGATGCTCTTTGTCCGTCCCGACGGCAGGGTACATACGGCGCCAATCGGTCGATTCACCGAAATGCACAACGGCACGGGCCCTGTGAAGAAGGCACGAAGGACCGATGAACGCAGTCCCGACGGCTGATTCTATTCTGATGTCCGCATATGGACAATTCGGGGCTCCCGCAATCACTTTCGATATAATCGAGCTTCCTCCCATGACGACGCGGTGAAGGTGGGGAGTGTGAAGCTATAGGAGGTCGAGGGCTATGCTGACAACTGTGATAGGAAGCCACCCGGTCGAGGCCGGTCTGAGCACGCAAGATGCAATCAAAATGGCGGTTGAGGACCAGCTTGCCGCCGGTGTCGACGTCGTGAGTGACGGTCAGACGCGGTTCGACATGATTGAGTATTTTGCCCGGGCCATTGATGGCTTCAGCCACGATGGCAAGAGTGTACTGACTGGACAGATCGGCAAGGGGCACCCCGATGAGTTCGTGGACGATCTCCGGGTCGCCAAGTCCATTGCCCCTCGTGTCAAGGGCCTGGTAACCGGCCCTGTGACGTTGGTGTTTTCGACGCGCCTGAAGGCGCCGTACGGCGGGTATCGCGACGAGAACGTGTATCTGGACACTGCGCGTGCGTTGCTCGATATCGCTCGTGCCCTCGAGGCGGAGGGGGCTGAGTGGATTCAAATCGACGAGCCGTATCTATCTGTGGGCGCGCCCATGCACATCGCCAGAAAGGCTGTGGAGACTATCGCGACTGGGCTTTCCGTGCCGGTAGCGTTGCATGTGTGTGGTTCAGTCGGTGCCATATTCCCCGAGCTGCAGCAGTGGGAAGGCATAGCGCTGCTATCGCATGCCTTCATGGGGGACAACAACGATGACGTGCTTGCTTCGACGGCGCTCTCAGGCGGCACCAAGATGCTCG